>Ga0070714_100000825_pt1 | contig 21948 bp, 21 predicted proteins | sample LARL83metaG_FD_65450 | JGI IMG/M metagenome (GOLD analysis project Ga0070714, IMG submission 65450) | Corn, switchgrass and miscanthus rhizosphere microbial communities from Kellogg Biological Station, Michigan, USA - LAR L8-3 metaG | ecosystem: Host-associated > Plants > Roots > Rhizosphere ... | reverse complement strand
ACGAAGGCATAGCGCCAGCTCACGTAGCGCAGCACCAGGACCACCAGCACTGGCGTGAAGGCGCCGCCCCAACGCGCAAAGGTCCACATGATGCCCTGCGCTTTGGCGTGTTCCACCGGAGGGAGCCAGGTGGTGAAGGCCTTGGTCAGATTCGGGAAGCAGCCCGCTTCGCCGACGCCGAACAGGAAGCGCGTAATCCACATAGTGGTGAAGCTTCGCATGGCGCCCGTCAGCGCGGTGAATGTCGACCACCACAGCACGATCCGCATCAGGACCTTGCGCGGGCCCATCCAGTCGCCCAGCCACCCGGTTGGAATCTCGAAAAGTGCATAGGCGAGACCAAACGCCCCGAAGATCTTTCCCATGTCGACATCGGAGAAATGCAGGTCGCGCGCGATGTCGGGAGCGGCCTGTGAAATGCAGACCCGGTCGATATACGAGAGTACAGCCAGGGTGATGGCGAAGGCGATCACGCCGTACCGGACGCGCGTCGGGCGCTCGATTATGGTTCCAGCTTTGCTACCAGCTCCCGATCCAACCATTCCAGGTACCCCTCTGAGCCGTCGACAATGGGAACTGCGATCACCTCCGGGACTTCGTAGGAGTGTAGCTTCTCGATCTCCACCCGCAGATCGTTGAACAAGGCACGGCTCGACTTGATCACTAACAGCGACTCCTGCTGGTCCTCGATGACGCCCTTCCATCGATAAATACTCCGGCCCGCGGGCATCACGTTCACGCAGGCGGCGAGTTTCTTCTCCACCAGCGCCCGGGCGATCTTTGCGGCTTCGTCAGCTGATCCGCAGTTGGTCAACACTACAATTTTGTCCGTCATCTAAACTTTTTTTGCTCTTCCACTGGACCTTTTGACAAAACAGGATTATAAACGAATGTAAGGACTCATATCTGTTGCGAGTGCATCACCTCATTCGGCGCGTTGCCGTGCTGATCGTCTTCGTTCTGGTCGGCGTGTATGGATACATGTCTTTGCGTGGCCCCCAAGGCATCCCCGCCCTGATGGATAAATGGCGCGAAATCCGTAAGCTTGAAGAGGACAACGCCAGTCTCCAACGTGAGAACGACTATCGCCGCGAGCGCATCAAGAAGCTGCAGGAGAGCCCTTCCGAGCAGGAGCTGGAGATTCGCAAGCAACTGAAGCTGCTTCGGCCGGGCGAGACCTCCTTTATTTTGCCTGACCAGCCCAAAGCCACGCCGCCAGAAGTTAAGTAACGTTGGAGTAACCTCCGGCGTGATGATTCACAGGTCCTGAACCCGCGCCCAATCCTGGATTGCCGCGAATCGCTTCGGTGATGAAGTGCTTGGCTTTGCCGACGGCCGTGCGCAGATCGTCGCCGGCCGCCAGCGATGCCGTGATTGCCGCGGAGTAAGTACAGCCGGTGCCATGGGTGTGGTGAGTGGCTACTCGAGGCGAGGTGAACTCCAGCCATTTGCCCTCATAGAAGAGAATGTCGACAGCGTCGCCGGTCAGGTGGCCCCCCTTCACCAGCACGGCCTTCGGACCCATCGCTGCCAGCAACTCAGCAGCCTTCCGCATGCCGGCGACGTCGCTCACATCAGTGCGGGTTAACATCGCAGCTTCTTCCAGATTAGGGGTCAGCAGGAAGACGCGGGGGAAGAGCAGGGTCTTCAAGGCCTCGATCGCACCGGCTGCCAGCAGCGTCGCATGATGTTTGGTCAGGATCACGGGATCGACCACTAGCGGGAAATTAAATTCGGCTGCCGCCGCTGCCACCACTTCGATGATCTCCCAGTTCCCAAGTGCCCCGGTCTTCGCCGCCAGCGGTGGGATGTCGCTCACTACGGCCCGGATCTGTTGGGCTACGAGATCGGCCGCCAAGCATTCTACGCGGGTCACCTCGACGGTGTTCTGGACAGTGATCAAGGTGACTACTGCTTCGCCATAAACGCCGAACTGATGAAATGTTTTGAGATCGGCCTGGACGCCCGCACCGCCACTCGGGTCGGAGCCGGCGATCGTCAGGGCTATTGGTTTTCGTTCAGGCATGCATTCCTGCCAGTTTCTGAACGGTCTGGAAGGTGTCGGACTCCGCCGCGGTTTTGTCGGGACGATAGCGTTTGACGCGCGCAAACCGTAGCGCCAGACCGCTAGGATAGCGGGGGCTGACTTGAATCTCATTGAAGGCGATCTCCACTACCAGCTTCGGCTCGACGTGGACGGTATAGCTGTCCCGGCCGATTTCGAGCTTGAGCAATTCCTGGGTTTGCCAGACCAGCATTTCGTCGGTTAGTCCCTTGAACGTCTTGCCGAGCATAGCGAAGCCGCCCTTTTCAGTGTCGCGCGCGCCAAGGTGGAGATTGCTTAGCCAGCCTTGCCGACGTCCGTGGCCCCATTCGGCCGCCAGGATGACCAGGTCGAGAGTCCGTGGCCGCTTGATCTTCAGCCAGCTCTGGCCGCGCCCTCCGGCCGCATAGGTGGCTCCGATCGCCTTGGCCATAATGCCCTCGTGGCCCCGGTTGATCGATTGTTCGAAGAACTCGTCACCGGCTGCTGGGTTAGACGCGATGATATGCGGAATCAGCGATTGCGGGGCGAGTTCGGAGAGCGCTCGGAAACGGCGCGCTTGCGGTTCATCGAGCAATGAACCGCCGTTCAGATACAGCAGGTCGAACCAGAACGGCGTCATGGGCAGCTCGCCGCGCATGCGCTCGACGTCTAGCTTGCGCCCGAAGCGCCGCATCGTGATCTGAAACGGCTGCGGCCGGCCGTCGGGCAGCAGGCTCAGGACTTCGCCGTCCAGAATCAAGTCGTGGGCGGGCAGGGCGCGTACCGCCTCCACTACTTCCGGCACCGCGGGGCTGACATCGTTGAGAGCGCGCGAATAGACCACAACGTCGTCGCCGGATTTGTGCACTTGCACGCGAGCGCCGTCCATCTTGAATTCGAGAGCAGCCTCGCCGAGGTCGGCCAGCGCTTCCGAGACATCTTCGGCGGTCTGCGCCAGCATCGGCTGGATAGGGCGAAAAAGCTGGACGTCGTAAGCATGTAGGCCGGCTTCCCCTTTTTCCAGCAGTGCCCGCGCCACGACGGCGATGTCACCGGCCATCATCACCGCTCGCCGAACGCGATCGGCCGCGATACCGGACGCTTTGGACACGGCATCGACCATGATGCCCTCGAGCGCGCCTTGCCGTAGCTCGCCCATCAGCAGGCCGACGAGGAACTGCTGCTCGAGTCCAGTAGCGCGCGCGAACATGCCGCTCAGGAGATCTAACCTCTGCCGCTGCGAGCCAGTGCCCTGGATCTTCGTGATCGATTCGAAAATGCGATCAATCTCAGCCACCTCGAGGCTCGGTTCAGACGCCGGAGAGCCCTGGGCGTCGCGGATTGATCCATAGCCGATGCCAATCCGTCCCTGGCGCGCGCGGCCTGTGAGGAACGCGACGACGATTTCAACTTCTTCGGGATGAAGCTGCTTTAGTAGCCGGGCGAGGAGGTCGACTTTCTCGAGACGCTTGGTGGTTTCGGCGACACGGCGGGAAGTTTCGACGACCGCGGCCAGCAACATTTATCGGAGCCGCCATCCGTTCACGGGACCGCTATGGAAGAACTTCTCGGGCGTCATGACGCCGTCACGTTTGAACACTATACCGTCCTTCATAACGAACGGAACGTTGCGGAGTGCGTCGATGTCATCCAGCGGATTGGCGCGCACGGCGATCAAGTCGGCGGGCAGCCCGGTTTTTATAGGTCCACGCTGGTCGTAGATATCGCACACGCGGTAGCCGTTGACGGTCATGATCTTGAGAATCTCTGGTGCGGGAAGATTCGCGGCTTTCCAGCTGCGCAGGAAATCGATGACCACCTGTCCGCGCGTCATGCCGGGAATATAGTAATCCGCATCGGTGGAGAAGGCCATCTTCACATGATTGGCGTAGGCATTTTTCATGCCTTCCAGCATGCGCTCCCAGCGAGGCTGGCTGGGACTGTAAAACTCGGAGATCGGCGTCTCGGTGCCGACGCGCCAGATACCTTTCTGCGCCATCAATTTGTGCGCCTGATCATCCAGCGCGTTGGAGTGTTCGATGGACCAGATGCCGGCTTCGATGGCCCGCAACGCGCCCGCGTGCGTTTGGACGTGACCAGCGACCTTGAGCCCGCTCTTGGCCGCTTCGGCGACGAACAGCTTCATCTCCTCGACAGTGTAGCCGTAGGATTTGCAATCCACGCAGATCTTGATGACCTTAGCTCCGAAGAGTATGTTCTTGCGAACGGCCTTCACGATTTCGTCGGGCGTGTCGGCATCGAGATATTCGGGATAGACAAGATTCTCGCGTTCGGGAACCGGAAAAAACTGACCGCCCATGGGTCCGATGATGATGCCGGAATTGATCATGGTGGGTCCCGGGACCCAGCCCTGGTCGATGGCCACGCGGTGCGCGGTGTCGGCGTAGTTGCCGTTGTTGCCGAGATCGCGAACCACGGTGAAGCCGGCGGACATCATGGTGATGCCGTTCGATACCGCTTGGATGGCGCGGATTGCAGTGGAATCGAGAACGGTGGTCAGGTAGTAACTGTTGTTCTCGGGATCGCGCTTATAAGTGAGCGCCAGGTGATTATGCGCATCCACTAAGCCGGGCGAGACGTAGTATTGCGAAAGGTCGATCACTTCGGCGCCTTGCGGAATGGTGATGTTCGCGCCGATGGAAGTGAACTTTCCGGCGTCGACGAGGATCACCTGATTGGCAGCGGCGGTTCCGGTGTCGGCGTCGATCAGGTGGCCGGCGCGAATGGCGATCGGTTGCGCGCTGATTAGAGCCTGAACAGCGAAAGTTGCGAAGAGGAAACGCCCGAGTCGGAGTGTCATGCAGTTTAGTTTAGCGATTTAGCGTTGCGTATTGACATGAACCCGCGCAATAGTTTAGCGTGACCGATTGAAGCTCGAAATCGAAATCAAGCTGCGCCTCTCGGGAAAGCTAGCTAGAATCCGGCGAACCCTCGGCAAGCTTGGCTTTCGCGTCACCAAACCGCGCGCGCTGGAATCCAACATCCTTTTCGATAATTCGAAGCGCAGTCTCCGCAAGCACGGCATGATCGTACGTGTTCGGCTGGTGAGCGGACATCGCGTGCTGACGTACAAAGGACCATCGAAGACGGGACGATACAAGAAGCGCCAGGAGATCGAATTCGATCTGCCCGACAACGCCCGCCTGGAAACAATCTTCACGCACATGGGTTACCATCCCGTTTTTCGGTACGAGAAATATCGCGCCGAATATTCGAAGCCACGCGGACTCGGCAAAGTGCTGGTGGACGAAACGCCGATCGGAAACTTCCTGGAACTGGAAGGGCCGCCGCGGTGGATCGATCGGACAGCGCGACTGCTGGGATTCGCGCGCGGCGACTACATTACGCGCAGCTATGGATATCTGTATCTCTCCTATTGCCGGGAACGCAGGATCCGGGCCAAAGATATGCTCTTCAAAGATCACAGGGGGCGAAAAAATCGCTAGGATGCGGCCGCGAGGTGGTGTTCAGGGACGTCGTAGGCCTCATCGACGCGGTCCCGCCTCCGGATGAAGGTCTCGATCTCGGCGGTCGAAAAAACGAACCCATCCTGAGCGGGATCGTAGGGGAGATCGCGCTCTTCGTGCATTTCGAGAATCTGGGCGGCGTCCATCATCTGGCGCGCTTCGTGTTCACGGCGTTCGGCCTGGATCTCGCGGAGCTGCTTCAGAGTACGGTCGAACAGGCGCGCGAGGCGCTGCTCGTAAATGCTGATGTTGGCGAGCGTGTGGCTTTGGTGGTGGAAGGCTTGCGCCTGGGCGAGGGCGGCGGCGGCCCGGGGTTCGTTGGTGGGGACGGAATCGAGCAGATCCTCGGCGGCGAGGGTGAGAAAGGTGGCTTCAGTTGCGGGAACCCGGTTGAGGCGCCAGGTGGTGTCGCCGAGAGATTGCACTAGTTGCTCCTCGAGCGCGCCTTTGGGTTGGAACTGATCGACGAAACGGTGGAGATGTCGTTGGTAAGCGGCTTGGTCCTCGGTGGGCAGGACGACGACGTGGCCGGTGAGTCCGTGGCGAAGGGCGTTGAGGGAAGAGCGCTGCTTACCAGTAGCGGTCCGGGGTCCGGTGGATTTCTGAGCGTTGGCTTTATTCACGGCGGCGCGGCCATGGGTTTCGTTCGATGCTGGGGTCATATAAGTTGTGCTCCTAAGATGTAAATAGCATGGGGGTTGAGCCGGAGAGAGGGTATTGTGACGGGAGGTTGTTGAAAAGAAGGGAAAGAGCGTTGGATTCGCGCGGTGATCGAGCGCCGGCGGTTCGCAGATGTGTGACAATAGCGAGGTTGGACTCTTCTGCCAAGATAGCCGGCACCGCGACCCGTCGGTTTGCTCGCGAGCAAGCTGATCGGCTATTGGGACGGTTAGCATTCCAAATCGGCCGGGCGATCAAGTCGCGTAATGCCGAGGCAATCCACGACTTAAGGGTCACGATTCGGAGGTTTGCACAGGCATTGCGTGCTTTTAAGCCGTGTTTTCACGGCAAAGCCCTACGCAAGATCCGCCGCGAGCTGAAGCAAATCATGGCCGTCGCCGGAGAGGTCCGGAATCACGACATTGCCTTGAAGCTTGTGGCCAAATCGAAGAAAGCGCAAGGGACCGTTCTTCAATCCAAAATCCAAGGTGGACGGAGGGAAGCGGAGCGCTCGCTGATCACGCTGTTGAAGCGCTGGCTGGAGCGGAAATCGTCGTTGAAGTGGAGAAGCGCACTGGACGCGTCGGCCGCCGAGGCGCAGGACAATTTTTGCAAGGTGCCCCTCGCTCAAACAGCGCGGCAAATGCTGCCAGGTATGGCTGAGGATTTCTTCGAGCAAGGAGACGAGGCGGCTAGCACAGAGGCCGAGCCTCGCGAGCTGCATCGGTTCCGGATCTCATCGAAGAGATTCCGTTACACGCTGGAGCTGTTCACACCGTTGCATGGGGCGACACTGAATTCCAAGCTGGACGCAATCCGGCGCGGGCAAGCGCTGCTGGGTGACATTAATGATTTCGAGACGGTGCGAAATATACTGGACCAATACGAAGGCACGGAAGCCGCGACGGCCTGGCTGAAGAAACGCCAGCGCAAGAGATTGCTGGAATTCCGGGAGTATTGGGACGCGACCTTCGCTCCCAAAGCGGAACGCCGCAGCTGGATCGATTTCTTGAAGGGGCAGGAGCCTCGAACGCAAAGGAAGCCGGCGGCGCGGACTGCCCCTGAATCTCGTCGCCAAAGTAGCACCGCAGTTGCTTAGCGTCGCGAACGAACTCGGACCACCAGATACCAGACTATGGCGGCGTTGATCGCCAGAACAATTATCTTGGCCATGGTCACGTGTCTGGAGATCTCATAGACTTCGAGCGGAAGCAGCGCGCCGGTGGTGATGATGGTGAAATACTCGGCCCAATGCTTGCGCAACACTAAGCCGATCCCTTCGGTTCCCAACAGGGCCGCGTAAAAGAATGTGCCCGCGCTCAGTTCCTTCAACTGCTTGGGAGTTACGGAGAAGAGCTTGGCGAGAATGGGGTGAATGAAGCGGTTGTCGGGATCGACGCGCAGCACCTCTACCCAATGGGCCACGCTTTGGGCGAGGTCTTTGTGGAGAAACCTGAGGGCTCCGATTCCGACGGCGATGAGCGCGAGGGCTTTGAGCAGTTTGAAGAGTCCGATGAGGATGAGGCCGGTGGCGCTTTCTTGTTTCCTGGCTCGTTTCTTGAATGGCTTGGTGGCTGTTCGCGGCACAACTCCAGAATAACGAGGAGGCGGGTCAGGGGACCCACCAAACGCGGAATAAGCGGGTCAGGGGACCCGCTGCGGACCAGGGGTCCGCCCCACAAGACCAGGGGGTCCGCCCCACAAGACCGGGGGTCTTATTCGTAGCGGAGGGCGATGAGGGGGTCGACGCGGGTTGCCCGGCGAGCAGGCAGCAGCGCTGATAGCGCCGCTACGCACAAGACCAAAGCGGTGACCCCGACATAAGTCAGCGGGTCGGCCGGCTGGACCTGGTAGATCATGGTGGTCATCAGGCGCGCGAGTCCCAACGCTGCTGCCACGCCAATGACAACGCCGGTGAGCACGACGCGCAGGCTCTGGCCGAAGATCAGCCGCACGATACCGCCGCGGTTCGCGCCCAGTGCCATGCGAATGCCAATCTCCTGGGTGCGCTGCGCGACCTCATACGCCAGCACGCCGTAAATGCCGACGACTGCGAGAATCATCGCGATCGCCGAAAAGATACCGATGAGCAGCAGGTTGAAGCGCGACTGCCAGAGCGCGTTGCCAATGGCGTGCGTCATGGTGACGAGATGGGAGATGGGTATGTCGCGGTCGATGCTCCAGATGGCTTGTTGGACAACAGGGATGAGCGACTCGGCGTCAGTGTCGGTGCGGATCACGATACTCACATAGGCGCGCGCGGGCTGTGGGCTGTTCAGAAACTTATCGTCCTGAAGAAACGGAATATAGACCTCGTTGTCGAGAGGTCCGGTCCAGTTCGATTGCTTGACATCTTTGATAACGCCGACGATCGTCAGCCAAACCGGATGGGTCGTGTCGAGCGTGATTCGTTTCCCGATCGGGTCCTGGTTGGGAAAGGCGCTCTTGGCCAGAGTTTCGTTGAGGATCACCACGAGGGGGCTGCTCAAATTGTCGCGCTCGCTAAATTCACGGCCCCTCAGGAGCGGAATTCGCATAGTCGCGAAGTAGGAGGCACCGGCCTCGCGATAGGTGGTGTTCATTTCGTGACCCGGCGGCGGAATCGGTCGGCCTTCGATGGCCATATTCGTTCCCCAGGTATCACCGATCAGGGGCAGATGATTGGTCATCGCAACCGAGCGCACTCCGGGCAGGCCTTGCAGGTTAGTTACCAGCGTGCGATAGAGATTCTCGCGCCGCGGCCCTTCATACTGCTGCCGGCCGGCGACGGAGACGGTCATGGTGAGCAGATTCTTCGGATCGAATCCGGGATTGACATCGCGCAAGTTGAGGAAGCTGCGCATGAGCAAGCCGGATCCGACTAAGAGCACGATGGCAATGGCAACTTCAGCGGCAACTAATGCTTTCCGCAGTCCCGATCCACGCCCGCCTGCCAGGGATCGGCCACCCTCTTTGAGGCGATCGTTCAAATCCTGGCGTGAGGCGAAGAGCGCGGGTGCGAGTCCGAAGAGAATGCCGGTTAGGAGTGAAAGCACGAGCGCAAAAACAAGGACGGGAGCGTTGATGGCTATTGCATTCCAGTGAACCAGCCGGAGACTCGCGCCAGGGTCCGGGCGCAGCATGGCCTGCAGTGCGTTCGTTCCCCACACGGCCAACAGCAGGCCCGGAATGGCGCCCAGCATGGAGAGGACGATGCTCTCGGTGAGAAACAGCCGTGCAATGCGGCTGCGCTGCGCTCCGAGCGATAGGCGGATGGCAGTCTCACGCTGGCGAGCAGTGGCGCGGGCGAGCACGAGGTTCGCCACGTTGGCGCAGGCGATCAACAGCACGAGTCCAACCGCGCCCAGGATTACGAGCAACGCCGGACGAACGTTGCCGACGACCTTCTCCTGCAACTGTTCGACGAGAACCTGCATGTTGGTGTTGGTATCGGGATAGGCGCTCGCCAAGTTGCGGCAGATGCCGTCTACTTCAGCTTGCGCGGTGACGGGACTGACGTTGGGTCGAAGGCGGGCGAAAACGCGCAGTGAATGGAAGAAGCGCTGCGTAACGCGGTCCGATACATCGAGCGGCGCCCACATTTCGGCCCGCGTAACCCAGAAGGGCGCAAATTGAAACGAAGCGGGCATCACGCCAATCAAGGTGTAGGGTTCACCGTCGATGACCACTTTCTGGCCGATCGCGCCGGCCGCGCCGCCGAAGCGCCGCTGCCACAAGCCGTAGCTGATCACCAGGACTTTCCCGCGTCCGGGTCCAAAATCATCCGCGGAGAACGTGCGGCCGCGCAGGGCCTGGACGCCGAGCAAGGGGAACATGTCCTCACTGAGGTGCAGTCCGACAACCTGTTCGGGAGTGCTGCGTCCGGTGAAGTTACCGCTCCAGCCTTCGGCGGCGGCCACGGCTTCAAACGACCGGGCTTGCCGGCGGATATCGAGAAAGTCGGGAGGAGAGACTGGGCGGGAGCGCGGGCCGAGGAGCGTTACGAGGCGCTCGGGGTCGGCGTAGGGCAACGGCTCGAGTAACACGGCATGCACGACGCTGAAGATGGCAGTGTTCGCGCCGATGCCGAGCGCGAGGGCCAGAGCGGCGACGAGGGTCACCGCGGTGTTTTGCCGGAGGGTACGGAAGGCATAGCGGATGTCGTGCAAGAGCGTGGTCAAGGTGGTCGTCCCCGCCGGTTGGACGATGGAGAGGGGAAATGGTTAGTTAGAGGCTACGGCCGAATAATGTAGTCGGGCCAGCAGGTATCGAGCTGGTCGCCAAAGATGCGGATGGTACCGGCGCCGGAGCCGGAGGGCGGCGCGAATTTCGGGTCCAGGATTTTGGCGATCTCGTCGCGCGTACCTTCGAGGTGTGCGCGGGTTTCTTTGTCGGTTGCTTTTGCCAGCGCCACACCGATGGCCGAGTTCAGCGTACGCAGTTCGCCGCGATAGAACGGCTTCTCGTCGCCGCTGGTAGCGAGCGCCGCCGAGTTCAGCTTGTTATTCACCAGGTCCAGATAGGCCCGCTGCAAATTCCGGCGATAGGCGTCGATGCGGATCTGCGGGGCGTCGAGCTCGCGCCAGATTCCTTTGCGCACGTCCGCCAGGAACTCGGTGGGCCCGTAGGCCGACGATCCGTCGATGGCTTCCTGCTCGACGACTCGAGCGAAGCGGGCACCGTTCAGCAGGTTGGTGAGGACGCTGCTCTGCGCATTGCGGATGCGGCTGATAGCTCCTACCGGTTCGATGCGGCGCAGCACCTGCGGATCGATGGCCCACATGGGTGTGGCGAAGGCATTCTCGTTCAAGAACTTCACTGCCGCAGCCTGGCGCGCTTTGTCCACCGGGCTATAAACGACGCCTTCCTGGCCGACATACTTTTCCTGGGTGTTGAATCCGCCGACGATGGCGGCGACGTGGTTCAGCTCCAGCGTCCACTGGCCGAGCATCCGGCCGTACAACTCCGCCAGATCTTCATAAGGCTCGCCAGTTTTGGTGGTGGTGGCGGGCAACAACATTTTCGACACGCGCTGCAGGTTCTTGATTCCGAGCGCCGTCGATTTCAATGCGTCGGCGTCGCCAACGGCCTCGGTGAGGTCGCCCGGGTCGGAGCCGGCGGACCCAGAAGTAGAGAAGCGAAGCCAGGGCGTATTATCCTGCTCGCGCGCCCATTGGTCGAGCGTGGGCTTCTCCTCGTCGGCAGTCTTCGCAGTCGGGATCGGCGAGTAGCCCCACTTGGTCGCCCAGATGTCATAGGGCCCAATTCCGGGGATCAGGTCGTCCACCGGGATCTTGTCTTCGGGCTGCGCGACATAGTTGAAGCGCGAGTAATCCATGATGGAAGGCGTGTGGCCCATCTTCTTGAGCCACGCTGCGTCGCGAACTTTTTCCTGCGGGTACATCGAGCTGGCTTTCATGTTGTGCTGGAAGCCGAGCGTGTGGCCGACTTCATGCGCCAGCACAAATTCGATCAGCCGTCCCATGAGATCGTCGGGCAGCGGTAGCTTCTGGGCGCGCGGGTCGAGGGGGCCCACTTGCAGGAAATACCAGTCACGTTGCAGGTTCATGACGTTGTGATAGAACTGAATGTCTGCGTTCAAAATCTCACCGGTGCGCGGATCGCTAATGTGCGGCCCCGAGGCGTTCTCAACCGTGGATGGCAACCAGCGAACGACGGAGTGACGAATATCCTCAGGGCTGAAATCGGGATCTTCTTCAGGCGTCGGGGCGACTTTGGCGATGATCGCGTTCTTGAATCCGGCGGCTTCGAAGGCGGGCTGCCAATCTTCAATGGCGCGCTTCATCCAGGGGATCCATTTGGTGGGAGTGGCGGAATCGATCCAATAAACGATGGGTTTCACGGGTTCAGAGAGGGCCGCGGTGGGATCTTTCTTTTCCAGGCGCCAGCGGCTGATGTAGCGGCGTCGGGGGGCGCGCTGTTCGTCGCGGCCATAGTCCATCTGGCTCACGGAAAAATAGCCGACGCGGTCGTCAAAAACACGAGCCGTCATCGGATTGTCGGGAAGCTTGACCATGCTGTGATGCAGGACGATGGTGGCGCTACCGGGGCGCATGCCGGCACCGAAGAAGGGGTTGACGGGATTATTCTGCTGACCCAGCGGCGCGGTGCCCCTGGTATAGGTGATGGAGGCTTCGGCTTCGATGTTTTGCGGGTAGGGCGAAATGCGCTCGAGGAAGGATCGCGAGGCATCCATGGTGGTGGCATTGAGCCGCTGGCGGGCGCTGAATTCGAAAACGTCGGTAGTGAACAGGCGCGTGACCTCGATCACGGCGGAGTTTTTTTCGGGGCCAAAGGCCGCCACGGGAAAGGCCATCAGAATCGCATCGTTGTTGGCGGCTCTCACGGCTTGCGAGATGGGCGTCGCAGGATCGGCGACGACGTCGTAACTGATGGTCCGCAGATAGACCTTGTTGCCGTTGAGCTGCCAATAAATCACGCGACTGGACAATTGCTGTCCGCCATAGCCGACGCCCAAAGTGGTCTTGGCGATCTGGGTATTCCAGAGGAACGGCTCTTCAAATTCCCGATACGGAATTTCGTAGTAATGCTTGTCCTTAATCTGATGGACGGTGAAAACACCCTTGGCCGAGATGGCATCCTTGGTGATCACCTTTTCGTACGGCTGAGGCTCCTGGGGCGCATTGAATCCGCCTCGTTGCGGCCCGGCGGCGGCCTGAGGTTGCTGCGGTGCGTCTGAGGGAGGAGGCTCTTGCGCGGATAGAATAGTAGTCGCGCAAAAGGTTATCGAAAGGGCCAGGAATCGTCGGGGCATCGGTATTACAACTCCTTCGCGAAGGAATGACAACTATCTTATCAGGCGGTTCACGGCCGGTTTCTACAAAAAGTACTAGCCCCACCATATCTCGCCTGGGCCCAAATGAGCCTTCACCGTGTCGGGATTTAATTCGATGCCGAGGCCCGGTTTATCAGTTACGCGCACGAAGCCGTCGCGAATGTAAGGGCCGTCGAGGAGCAGCAACTGATCCATCCAGTCGCCGATACCGGTGATGGTCTCGCAGGTCATGTAATCGCGAATGGACGCGCCCCACTGGCAGGTGGCGTAGGTGTGAACCTGACTGCCGGTATTGTGGTTGGCCATGGGGAGTCCGAAGACATCGGCCATGTCGGCGATCCGCTTTGTCTCGAGGAATCCGCCGCTGTTGCGAAGGTCGGGATGCAGGATGTCGCAGCCGTGCTGGATGATGAAGTCCTTGAAGCCTTGACGTCGCGCCAGGTTCTCGCCGGTGCAGACGGGGACATGAACGCTCTGGCACAGGCGCGCCCAAGCGTCGGAGTATTCCACTTGCAAAGGATCTTCGAACCACAGCGGTTTGATGGGCTCGACCGCTTCGGCAATCTGAATGGCGGTGCGGAGATCGTACTCCCAATGGCAGTGGACCATGATGTCGTGGTCCCAGCCGATGGCTTCGCGGCAGTTTTCGAAGCCTTGCCGGATCTGCATCAGTTCCTTGGTGGTGAGAACCCGATTGGAGGTGTCGCGTGCGAGGTCGGAGTCAGGCTTGGTGTGCGGGAAGCCGAATTTGTGCGCGGTGAAACCGACTGGATCGGCTTTCACTTTCTGCGCCCATTCGCGGCAAGAGGCTTTATCCAGCATGTTGCGGGGCGCGGCGTGATCGTATACTCGAACCTTCTGACGGAATCTGCCGCCGAGCAACGTGGAGGTGGGAACGCCGAGAGCCTTGCCCGCCAGGTCCCAGAGCGCCATTTCGACGCCGCTGGCGGCGCGCATGAGGTTGTGGGCCGAACCATCGGTGCGGGTGCCGCTGAGGTCTTTGACGTGCTCGTCTAAGAAGGTGTAGATGGCATCGATTTCGAGCGGGTCTTTGCCAACGAGTCCGGGCTTCATGGAGAGGATTTGTTCTTTGACTCCGATGCCGGGCGTGCCGTAGGCTTCCGCAATGCCGTAGATACCGTCGTCGGCCGTGACTTTGACCAGGACGTAGTTGCGGGAGGGCCCCTGGATAGTCATCGTTCGGAGGTCGCGAATTTTCAGTTGCTTTTTCTCGGCTGCGGCAAGCCGGCGGAAATCGGTCAGAAACGGAACGGCGGCTGCGGCGCCCAAAAAGCCCCGGCGCGATAGTTTCATGGTGGGTATCCTCCCCGGATGTTGATTTTACACTGAAGACGGGAAGGGGCCCTTGGTGGCAATCACGAGATCGCGCTCATCACGGTTGTCGAGCACATACACGCGGTAGCTATCCCCACCTGGCGACACGCGCACGATGATGTGGCCGGGCGGCCCGGCGAGCTGGGTGGAGCGCTGTCCGATCACGATGCGCGCGGCTTCGCGCAGGTCGGTGGCGAAGACGTACCGGGGTGACGGCGGGTATCGACTATTGATGATCCTTTTGAGAACGTCGGGCGCGGGATGGCTGGGCGCCCAACTAGGCACAATCAGCACAGTCGATTGCAGCGCCTTCAAAAACGCTTCGCTCTCTTCGCTCATGGAGCCGTGCTGATTCACCACGTGAACGTCGACCTTTCCGATGACCGGCGCGATGGCGGCCTCGAGCGCGTGCCAGTCGGGAAACCCGGGGTCGGGAGTGCCGGGGAGGTCGCCACCCGTGAAATAGCGGAACCGTCCGTACTGCAGCCGCAAGCCGAGGCTGCACATGTTCTCGTTGGGTCGATCGGCGGCGGGCAACGAATCGAGAGGCGGGAACAGGTGGCGCGTGGCTTGACCTGGTCCGGTCCATAACTCGCCGTTGCCGATGATATTGCGGATTTCGAAATTCGGATATTTGACCGGATCGCGTCGGAGCTGAATTTGTTGAGGCGAGCCGGGGGCGAACTGCTCGACACGCATGTGATCCTTGCGCGCGGCAATAAATCGGCGGTAGTTCGCCATGGTCTCGTCGGAGAAAGGCGAGGGATACGAATAGTCCGGCCAGCCTCGATCGATCAGCGTGGCGATGGGGACAGTCTCGGCGACTTCGGTGATCCCGGCCAGCTTGTATGTGGCGGTGCGATCCGGCGGGGACGAGCGTGTGATCTGTCCCATATGATCGGGATGGAAGTGGGTGATGAGCGCGTAGTCGAGATTGGCGACACTGTGACGTTGGAGATAGCGCGCGATCCAGGCCCCGGGCGCGCGGGAAGCATCGGGATGCGGATCAGTTTCGGGGATGCCATCGCCCGCGGCTCCGGCGTCGACCAGCAGCGTGGTTCCATCCGGCAGAACGAACAGAGTCGAGTTGCCACGACCGGTGGAGATGTGGTGAATATCGAGGGTCCCGGGGGTCCAGGCCGGTAGTGGAGCGCCTATGGTGGCGTCAGTCTGGGTCTGCGCCGCAGCGACATAAACCAGCAGGGACGTCGCCAGAAGCACGCGCATCTTTCGATGGTCCGGCAAACAGGCGCTAAAGCGCAAGCGCGGCCTACGATGGGCGCCTGAAGACGAGAACCTTGGCCGTGAATACATACACCGGTTCCGAGCTTTGGTTCAGAGCTGTAATCCGAACGGTCACGATCCCTTGTTGAGGTTTGGAACGCGATGGCACAATATCGACGATCTCGCTTTCGACTCGGAGCAGATCGCCGGGCCGAGTCGGTTTTGGCCAGGAGATTTCACCGCCGAATCCGATGATGCCGTTGGCGATGGGCAGCCCACCGGTGACCAGCAGACGCATGGCTACAGCGGCGGTGTGCCAGCCGCTGGCGACGACTCCTTTGAAAACGCTGGCTTCGGCAGCCGATTGGTCGAGATGAAAGGGCTGTGGATCAAATTCGGCGGCGAACGCTTTGATCCGGGTTTCCTCCATGAGATAGGTTCCGGACGTGAAACGCTGGCCGACAGCCAAATCCTCCAGATAGATGGAGCCAAAGGTTGGGCTGGAATTTTTCACGCTAAGAGATATGATGACCGGTCAATTCGAATGGACTCAAGCAAGCTCCGCCGAAATCCAGCCGGCTGGCGTGTTGCCGTGGAGCAGCATTACTGCGACTATATTAACGCTGTGTCGGCAGCGTAAAAAAATCGTTCGCGGATGATCTTGCCGTTCTGCCAGACTTGATAGGCCATTTCATTCCGTCGAATCTCGCGCCCCCTAGCGTCAATGAACAAATACACCCAGTTGATTGCGCTGCGGTCTCCGTCGACAAGGAACGAGTCCGCCCGATTCACACGTATTTCTTGGAGTGAAGCCAGCACTCGTCGTTCATTTTCGAGCAGCGCTGCCAGTCCCACGCGCGGCGGCTGACTGTTCTCCTGCATGGTCGCATCCTCTGCGTAAAACTCCTGAATCGCTTCGAGGAATTTGCCTTGCTCGGCCATGGCGATCAGCATTTCCACTCGTTCCCGTGTCGACAGCATAGTCACCATTGTGATCCATAACCAGAACGGTGGACAGGCTTCAAATGAAGCGACCGGTGCCGCTCCAGTCATTCGACTTTAGCGCAGCGCGTCTGAGACGATCGCTGCAAGTATCTGCCTCGCACTATCATCCTGGTAAATACCGGGATCTTTCGCCGGGGTTATGTACGAGCGTTGACAAAACGAGCGAGTCCAGCCTTGACCGTCAACCCGTCAGCTCGGTCCGCGAAGTAGCGTGCATCAATCTCGGCGGGTCCAAGGTCTTCGACCTCGCTGAATCCCGCAACTCTAAGCATTCGCTCCAGAGCACGAGAATCGAGGAATAAACGAAAAGACTCACCGGCTCGGGCGACTCGGCTGGCGAGCGCGTCCATTGCCATTGGCTCTTCGGAATCGAGTGAAGACCGTTCGATTGCGTAATCAAACACTACGGCACTCCCAGTTGGCAGCGATCCGATGAAGGCGAGTGTAGCCAGGGCGGACGCCGCGGTCAGATAAGGAGTAACACCAAGCCACGAAAAGAAACTGACTCTGTCCCGCTGAAAGCCCGAGGATTGCAGGGCGGAGCAGAGCGTTTGTTCCTCGAAGTTAGTTGGCACGAAGGCCACGGAAGATGGAACCTCGATTCCCGCGGCTTCCAGCCGTGTTTGTTTCCAAGCCAGGGTCGCAGGAGAGTCGACTTCGAGCACGCGCGCGCTGGAATGAGTGCTGCGATACGCATACGTGTCCAATCCGGCGCCCAGGATCACGTATTGCGTAGCGCCGCGTGCGATCGCGACGTTCAGCTCATCTTCGGCATAGCGGCTCTTTGCAATTACGAAGGCCCGGGTCTGTCGCGCGCCGGCCGTATCAAACCTGTCCAGTTGCGATTTGAGCCGCGCCGCCTCTTCTCCGAGGATCGCGACTGCAAGTGGGTCTTCAAACACTTGAGGATTATCCAATAGCTGGTGTGCGGCACGGTGCATCGCGACACGCTGCGCAGTGAAACTCGGGGCTGCTCCTGTCATATTTTTGTCTCCATTGCTTACACCCTTCGAGACTCAGGCGATCCCGGGACAATGCCGCTGGCGCGACCGCACGCCCCGAAAGCGCCCTGGCGAAATCGTTCGCGCTCCTCGGGGCTCATCTGTTCCCAACGTTCGCGCATACGCCGTCTCCAGTGTCCGCCATAGCCCGGCCGACCTCGGAATCCACCGAACAGGATCTTGCTCAGAATCAGAATGCCAACCGCCTGCCAAAACGTGATGGTGCGTGCGCCGAACACCGCTGGGCCCAGCCAGTTCCACAAACTCTCGACGATAAACCCCAGGGCCGTCGCGGCCACGATCGCGATCGTTGCGATTTTCAGCGCTCTTATCACCCATCTCTTCTTCATATCTTTCATCCTCATTCGTTCACAAATTCCTGATAGATGGCTTGCAGACGCCGGCGCAAGTGAAGAGTCGCGTAACGCTTCCGCGAGAGAAGCGTGTTTATGCTCAACCCCGCCTCATCCGCAAGCTGTTTGAAACTGCGGCCCTCGATCTCATGCGCGACGAAAACCTCACGCTGTTCTTCGGGAAGTTCCTGCAATGCGGCGTCCAGTTCATCCAGAAGCACGCTCCGCGCATACAAGGCATCTGGTCCGGCGTTCGGGGACGGAAGCAGGTGTTCTAGCAGCAGCGTCTCGTCAGCATCTCTATCGAACGGAATCTCTCCGAACGATTCTGGCCTTTTTTTGCGGAACAGATCGATGATCCGGTTCCGCGCCACGCGGTACAACCAGGAGCCCACCTGCTCAATAGGCTTCATCAGACGATAGGCTTCGATCAGTTCGTAAAAGACTTCCTGGAGGATGTCTTCCGCGTCCCCTTCATCGTCCACGCGCTTTCGAATGAATAGGAACAGACGCCGCCGCTCCCGCTGAATCACTTCCGAAATACGACGGTTCTGCTCGGCGTGTTGCTCGGTAGCGTGAGCGGTTGTAAAACTCAGCACATCCTCCATCTACCCAGGTAGACGAACCAGCAGGCTGGATATTTTAACTACCGGCCGACGTTCTCGTCAGCGGCATCATGATTTTTCTTCATCGCTGCGGAATTTGGAGGACGCTCGGCTGGCTCGTTGCATTGATACTTCCAGGCCCAAAGCGTCTTCTTTGATGTCAATACGGCTGAACTTCGTCTGCGACAAGAACTGTTCAAACTCGTTCCGCGTGTAGGCGCGTTTGAGCAGCATGAACCGAAAGGTGAGTTTCGTAATGAGCCCGTTGACCAGGCCGAGATCCATCTTTTCAACGGCTTCGCTGATGGATTCCCTGGACGCATCCTTCCTCAAATCGATGATGAGAGCGCTGCCACCTGGCTTGAGAACGCGATACATTTCTTCCAGGGCTCGCACCGGCTGGCTGAAATTCTTGAATGCCGCGCGGCAAAGCAGGAAATCAAACGTCTTACTATCGAAGGGCATGCTGGCTGCGTTGCCCTGCCGGAAATCGACATCGACCCCGGACTCGGCCGCATTCTTCCGAGCGATTTCGACGAACGTATGGCTGATATCCAAACCGGAAATCCGATAGCCGCCTAGCTTCGCCAATTCAATCGCGAAGTATCCCGGCCCAGGCGCTATTTCAAGCACTTGGCTTCCGGGTGGGACTTGGTCGGACGCGCGCCGGGCCAGTGCCTTGAATTCGTCTAACGATCTAAGCGTAAGAGAGGCGTACCACTTGGCGGTGACGCCCTCCATTCCGAAGCCTTTATATGCCTTTTCAGAAATTACATAATTCATGAGTCTTCCTTCGAAATGAAGCATAACAATGCATCGCGATGTATCCCAGTTTGAATCGGCGAACACAAGCTGGAAACCGGCGAGTTGCGTGTTTTGGAAACTGAGCGCCAAGAGAACGGCCTTTAATCAGCCACGGGCGTTGAACCTCGCGGACCTAGAGCGATCCTGGTAACGCACATTATTGGCTGCGATTCGAAATAGCCCTGAAGCTGTTCAGCAACTCCGAGCCCACTCGACGCTTCGCTGCCCAAGCCCTCCGACAAAATAAATCACGTAGTTCCACTCCCGGCCCCTAACCGAACCGAGCGTCAGGCAAGCCAGGCACAATCACCCACGATCATGTGCCTCAAGAGAGACGGTTCGATGCGGCTAACGTCCTTTTGAGCCTTTTATGGGCGTAGAATTGAGGAACGGAACGTGAACGATCGGTCTACCCGGCGCAAGAGTTTTTCGCCGCAGAAAGGAAATGTTATGGAAAGCATGAGCAAACGAGAATTCCTGGCCGCCACAATGGGGGCGGGCATAGGGCTAGGTGCCGTCGGCAAAGCGCTCGGGCAGCAAGGCTCGGCAGTCGCTGCGCGGATTGAGCGTGGGGCATCTCCAGACAAAGTTCCCTCGCGAATGGTGAAAACCACCAAGCTGTTCAAAAGTCCCGACGGATATCCTAACGCGATTGCCGTCACATCCGAAGGCCTGTGGATTGGCGAACAAAAGGAAACCGGTCAGGCGGCGGCCCAATATCACTTGCCCGAGCCGAAGGACTTGACTGAGCGCGCTTGGTTGGTGGATTGGAATGGCAAAGTACTGAAGACTGTATCGACCCAGTCCAGGAACACCAGTGGCATGGCCGTGGGCGGCGGGTACGTGTGGATGTGCGCCAATGCCGCACCGGAAGGCGTTTTTCAGGTGGACATGAACTCCAAGCAGGTGAGCCACCGCCAGATTCCTCTCGGCCCGGCTGACAACGGAGGCGGCTGCCATGGCGCTCTGTGGCAGGACGGCAAGCTCTGGATTGCGTCACTCCGGCTGCGCGCAATTCTTCGCGTCGATCCGAAGTCCTGGGAGCCGGAATTTATGATTCCGTTCTACCAAGCTCCAGACAAGCCGCGGTATCATGCCATCGCCTGGGACAACGGCTCCATCTGGCAGGTCATCGGTAACGATTGTAAGCACTATTCCGATTACCGTCCGGGACTCGTCAAATACGATGCCGCAACCGGGCGCGTGCTGGAGACGGCTGATTTTGCTCCCAACTCTTGCGATCCCCACGGGCTCGCAATGCACGACGGGGCGCTGGTCAGTTGCGATGCCGGAATTCACCCCGGCTGGCCGACGAACGACAGCCCAACCGCGGGTTGGATCTTCCGCGTCGACTTCGCTTGAAGCGGTGACGAATCGCTAAGTGAATATTTGGTGTTAGAGCAGAGGTTTGTTTGCTGAGAACGGCGATCGTTGCCACAATGGCGCTGGATCTCTTTCCCAGTGTTCGCAGGGCGGCCTGCATTGGCGCGGGGTGCCTAGCTGTCTGCGCTGTCGCCCTCGCCCAGCCGACATCTCACGGGAGAAACATGGCAGAACGGGTTCCGGTTTTTCGCGTGGACCCGGCATGGCCGAAGCCCCTGCCGAACCACTGGATCGTCGGCGCGGTCGCTGGCGTCGCCGTGGATGGGCGCGATCACGTGTGGATCACACATCGGCCGTCCACTCTGCAGCCGAACGAAACGCGATCGATCTGGCGTGCCGCACCGCCGGTTCTCGAGTTCGATCGCGACGGCACGCTGGTCTCCTCGTGGGGTGGTCCGGGACCCGGCTTTGAATGGCCGCAACTCGAGCACGGCATTTACGTCGATCAGCAGGAGCATGTGTGGCTGGGCGCAGGAGGAGACAAGGACTCGCAGATTTTGAAGTTCACCAGGCAGGGCAAGTTTCTGCTGCAGATCGGGCACCAGGGGCAGGGCCGTGGCAGCAATGATACGGAGAATCTCGGTGCCGCGGCAAGCATGGTGGTCGATGAGGCAGCCAACGAATTGTATGTCGCGGACGGCTACGTCAACCACCGCATCATTGTTTTCGACGCGACCACGGGGGTTTACAAACGCCACTGGGGCGCGTACGGCAAGCGGCCCGACGATAGCTACTTCACGCAGTCGGGTGAAAAACTGCCGCCGCCCTTCAGTGGTGTGGTGCAGCATGAGAATAAACCAAGCCAGTACGATCCGGCCGGTCCGCCTCCGCCGCAATTCCGCATCGTGCATGCCGTGCAGATCTCGCATGATGGTCTCGTGTACGTCTGCGATCGCACAAATGATCGCCTTCAAGTCTTTCGCAAAGACGGCACGTTCGTCCAGGAAGCCTTCATCGCGAAAGAGACGTTTGGCAGCGGATCGGTGTGGGACATCGGCTTCTCAGTCGATCCACAGCAGCAGTTTGCATTCGTGATCGACGGAACCAACCAACAGGTGTATGTCCTCGATCGGAAGTCTCTGCACGTCGTTAGCACGTTTGGCGGCGCCGGCCACTGGGCAGGACAGTTCTACGGCGCGCACAACCTAGCCGTTAACTCAAAAGGCGAGCTCTTCATCACGGAAACTTATGAAGGCAAGCGCGTGCAGAAGTTTGTTCAGGTCGGGACCCGAGCCCCGGAGTAGGAAATAGTGGTTGGATGGATCGCG
>Ga0070714_100000824_pt1 | contig 21954 bp, 16 predicted proteins | sample LARL83metaG_FD_65450 | JGI IMG/M metagenome (GOLD analysis project Ga0070714, IMG submission 65450) | Corn, switchgrass and miscanthus rhizosphere microbial communities from Kellogg Biological Station, Michigan, USA - LAR L8-3 metaG | ecosystem: Host-associated > Plants > Roots > Rhizosphere ... | reverse complement strand
TCCCGCGCCTGCTTCACGATGTCAGGCAGCAGTTGAGAGATGCGGTCGCCTACTTCGCGGTCGACCTGGTAATTGTCCGTGCCGCCAAGCCAGTAATCCCAGATCCGGGCCGAATGGGACACGGATGTGTCGATTCCGGGTGGAGCATCGTCAGGCACGGCGGGCCTCCTATCAAATGCCGTTAGTGAACATGCCCAACATAGACCCCGGATTCGGGACCGGTATAGGCCATTGGCTCTCAGCGGACCCGCCACAGGTAGGCGCTGCCGTTGGTGTCGCTGGTGGCCAGCGTCTTGCCGTCGGTGCTGAAGGCGACGGAGAAGACTGCGGTCCGGTATTCCCCGGTCAACAGGGAGGTGGTCGGCTGCACCACCACCGTCAGTCCGTCAGCGGCTGATCAGGGTGTTGAGGACCACCGCGAGGGTGCAGGCGGAGATGGCCAGCAGCAGGCAGCAGAGCCCGCGACGCAGCAGCACATACTTGCGCTGCACGATACGCGCCAGCACGAAGGCCTGGTTGATCAGCCGATCCTTGGGGATCGGCACATTCCCGATCGCGTTCCTGAAGGCTTCGACGCTCCGGCAAGCGGCCACGTCGCCGTAATAGGCGGGCACTCCCGGATGCGGGATCCTGGGCTGGAAAATGCGCGGGTACACGGAGGCAGCAATGGACAGGACCCCGGCCACGGCCGCGGCTACCCCCAGCCACCAGGCCCACTGGATCCTGCTGTCCAGGGCGAGGGGGGTCCAGTTGCTGCCAGCCAGTCCCGCGATCAGCGCCCCGAGGATGACGCCAACCGCGGCGAGCAGCAGCGACGCCTTCGAGTCGGCCCGGGTCAGTTCTTCTCTGGTGTCCGCCAGCAGGTCCGCGAGATAGCTGAGAGCCGGGTCCGTGCTTCCCGGCGGACCCGTGACGTCCGACGTGCTGGCCGGGGCGGGGGGACGGCACCAGGGTGCGGTGAACCTGTGCTGGTGAGCAGCCATGACGTCATCATCAGACAGTGGCTGGCCGGCCATCCCGTCCGGCGATGTGATCGCGAAAAATGGTCGGCGGCAATCTGGCCCAAACCCGTCCGTTGATGGGGTGACGCGGTCTCCGCGGAGACACATTGGGGAGTGGCAGGCGGGTCTCGTCCGGGCCTGCGGATAACTCAGCCCACGCAGAACAGCCGGGGGGTCGCGGCGATGGACGAGCCAGCTGATATCGGGACCGCTGGCGGCCCGGACACGGTCCGGACCGTCAGAATGACCTTCCTGCGCCGCCGCCGTGCCCGACGGGAAGCCAAGGCCGTCGCCAAAGCGGCGAGGAAGGCACGGAAGGAGTACCGGCCCTCCTGGGCCACGCGCTGCCTGCTGTGGGTGGCCGGCGCTGACCCGGCCCTGCTCGACAGCCGGGTGGAGTACTACCGCGCCGCCAGCATGGGCGCCTTCGTCATCATCGTCGCCCTGCTCGGCGCGGTCACGTTCAGCCTGTACGTGGCGGTCATCGTCGGCCGGTTCGTGCCGTGGATGCTGCCATTCGCCGCGTTCTGGGCAGTCATCTTGTTCTGGCTGGACCGGTCCATCCTGGTCGATCCGCACTACGGCAGCCTGAAGCGGGTCGAGCAGGAAGCGGACGCCGCGCCCCGCGCCTCGGTTCCCTCCCCCTGGCCGCCGGCGACGGCGAACGGCTGGCACCACGAGACGGCACCGGCCGCCCCGGCGAAGGCCAGGCCAAGGCGATCCCGGATGGACGGAACCTCGTTCCTGCGGCTGCTCGTCTACCTGTCCCGGGTGACCATCGCCGTCATCGTGGCCATCCTGATCAGCGAGGTGGTGGTGCTGCTCATCTTCCGCCCGGAGATCAGCGCCCAGGCCCTGGCCACCCAGGACAGCAGGTATCAGGGCAAGCTCGTGGCGCTGGGCCACAAGCAGCAGAGCGCCCTTGGCCCCAAGATCCACAACCTGCAACAGCGGATCAGCGACAACAACGATTACCTCCGCCAGCTCAAGCAGATCGAAAATAGCGAATACGTCACTTACAACAACGAAGCCACCGGGAAGACCATCAGCGGCACTCCCGGTTTCGGTCCCCTGGCCACCAAGGACGCGGACGCGTACAACCACGCGGTCCAGGTCTATGACCAGAACGCGACGAAGCTTGGTCAGCAAAACGACGGTTTCCAGGGGAAGATCACGACGCTGACCACTGAGCAGGCTGACTACGGGAATCCGAGTTCCCCCCTGTTCAACTCGCTGAAGACCACGCCACAGGGAAAGCAGGCGTACGCCGAGACCCATGGCGATCTCGGCTGGCTTGACCAGGAGGACGCGTTCAGTGCCTTCCAGCGCAGTCACGGGGGATTCGCCGTGCGCTGGATTCCGTGGCTGCTCCGTGGCCTGCTGGTGCTCATCGACCTGCTCCCGCTGGGACTGAAACTGCTCAGCAGCAGTTCGGTCTACGGGCGCCGGGTGCGCGACCAGGGACGGCTGGCCCGCTATGCGGACCGCAGGCTGGATCAGGTCCGGCGGGCTGACTACGACCGCGGGGCCGATCTCCAGGACTACCGCACCGGGCTGGCGACGCTCCTCGACTACCAGCGGCAGGAACGGTACCGCCGCGATCGCACCGACCATCTTGGCCGACCAGACGGAGGATTCTATGAGTGACCTGCCGCAGATGGCCGCGTACGCAGTCCGCGCCGACGAGGCCGACGCGTTCCTGGACTCGCTCGGCACCGCGCCTGCCCACCAGCAGTCCGCTGCCGCGGCGGCCAGGGAACTGGCCGAGAAACTGCGAATCGCCACCCGGCGGCACGTGACGGTCGGCTTCGTCGGGGTGTGGACCACCGGCAAATCGCTGCTGATCTCGATGCTCGGCGGGGTGCCCGACCTGCTGCCGGTGTCCAACGCGCCGGCCACGGGCAACGTCACCAGGATCCGGGTCGTGCCGGTGCCGCCCGGCCAGCAGGCCCGGACGCATGGTGCCACCGTCAGCCTGCTCTCCCCGTCGGCCGTGGCCGAACTGGCCGACTACGTGATCAGGGAGATCGTCGGCCTGGTCAGCAAGGAAGGGCTGGCCTACGACGTTCGGCCGCTGATCGGGTACCAGCTGGTGAACCGGGCCGACCCGAGCCGGCCTGACGTCGGCCCGCTGACCGACTTCCTGCGGCCGCTCTGGCCCGACCCGGCGCTGAACCGGCAGATCAGGCTGTGGGCCACCGAACTGTTCCAGATTGCTGGCGCGCTGCGGGCAGGCGGGCACCTGCTGCCCGCCAGCATGCCGGATACACCCAGGCATATCCGGGACCTCGGCGACGCGGTGCTGATCGGTGACGCCCGGCGAGTGCCCGAGGAGTTCCCCGACCCCGGGCACCGGGCCCAGATCCTGGCCACCGACTTCGCCCTGCCGCGCAACCTGCAGGCCCTTCAGCCGCTGATCCACGAGGTCGCCCTAGACCTTGACCTGCCCACCGACGTCTGGTCCTTCGACGGCGTCGCGGTGGACCTGCTCGACTTCCCTGGCCTCGCCTCAGGGAGCCTCCGCGACCGGTTCCTGGCCGAGCGGGAACTGGGCGGCACCGCGATCGTGGCGTTCGTAGTGGACGCCGAGAAGGCCAAGAACGACGACGTGGACCGGCTGTACGGGATCCTGGAGCGAACCCGGCGGATCCGCGCCGAGCTCGCCGAGTCGATCCTCGCGGTGGTGAACCGGTTCGACCGGGTATCCCCGCCAGAACCGGTGGCGCAGAACGTAGCCGAGCTGGCCCGGTCCAGAGACTGGGCCACGATCACGGCCGTCGTGAACGAGCTGACCAGGGATCGTCCCGGCCGGATGGCCCTCGCCTCGGCCCTGGCCATCGCCGTCCAGGCCGGGTACGAACCCCCCGAGGTTCGCCCGCAGGACCGGCGGAACGCGGCCGATGCCCCCCGCTTGTGGGACGCCACGATCGCTGCCCTGCGCCAGACGAGCGCCAGCGACCCGGTGACCACCGCGCTGGCCGGCTATCAGCGCGATGGCGGCCTGCTGTTCCTCCGGGAGCTGATCTCCCGCCAGGTGACCGAGCACGGCCTGCGCATCTGGCTGGCCGAGGCCCGCGAGCTCGATCTATCACTGACCGCGAAGCTTGACGAGCTGAAGCCGCTTGAACCCGTCGGCATGTGCACGGACGAGGAGCGTGGCCGGATCGAGGACCTGGTCGCGACGCTTACCAAGCTGCAGCGAGGGCTGGCCGACCGGCTGGTCGAGGTGCGGCTGCTCACCGGGATCCGGCTCGGTGACGGCTACGTCCACGAATCGCTGCGGGACCGGGCCGCCCGGATCGTCTACGGGTGGGAGGAGTGGCTAGCCACGATCGACGACGACGGGCCTCCGCCGGCCTACGAGCCATCCCTTCCCGGCCGGGACTGGGAAGACCCCGACGACGAGCCGCGGCGGGAGGGCCCGCTACAGGCCACCGCCGACCTGCGAGAGCACTACGAGGACGCCCAGCGGACCATGAACGCGGCCGCCGACAAGGAGCTCACCGAGGCGCTGGCCGCCTGGACCACGCAGGTGCACTGCGATCTGGCCGCATCGGACCTGGCCGGCCGGCTGGCGGTGGAGGAACTGTATGGCTCCGGCCAGCAGAGCGACGGCGACCTGCTCAGAGCGCTGCTAGCCGGGGTCACCACACCTGCCAGGATCGGGCGCCGGATGGCGATGATGGAGGCGCTGGCCGGGCGTGACCTGCTCTCGTCGCTGATCGGCCGGATGAGCGAACTGGTCGACCGCGACACGGTAGACGACGGCTATCCGTTCGCGGCCAACCGCGCGCTGCCCTGGCACGACGAGATACGCCAGCGGCTCATCAAGGTCGGCAAGCAAGACCTGGCCGATCCGTTCCACGTCGACCGGCTCCGCCGCGAGGTGGTGTGCGGCCTGCACCAGCACGCCTGCCGTCGCGCACAAGCCATCCTCGACCTGGTCTGCGCCCAGGTCAGCCGGGACCTCGACACGTTCAGGCGTAAGGCCATCCCCTCGCCCGGCGAGATACGTGAGATGACGGGCGGCCAGTCCGACTAGTCAGGGACGAAGGAGATCTGCAATGGCACAGCCATCCGGTCCGGGCAGCCGCGTTTCGCTGCGCCCCGCCAGACCCACCATCCGGCCCATCAAGGGCCTGGCGATCGATCTGGGCACGTGGTCATCGGCGGTGGCGCTGTTCGAGAACAGCGTGCAAGGCCGTGGCTTCGATCCGGCCCAGGAGCGAGCCTTGCGGCGCGGACTGGCCCGGCTGCTCCAAGACCAGGACCTGCAGCCTATTACGGACCAGGTGTTCGAGGCGTACCAGGATCTGCGGGTCCAGCTGCCGCTCGACAAGCGTCCGGGGGACGTAGCCGACGCCGCCGAACTGGCGGCTCAGCTGGCGAGCAGAGAAGTGGCGACCGTCCTCCAGCCCGACGTGCTTGAAGAGCGGCGCGCGACCGAGCGTGCCCTGGAGCGGACGCTGATGGACCCACGGCACGCGCAGCTGCGCGAGAAGCTGGCCCCTCGCCTGCACCGCATGTACGACACCGTGTTCGGCATCCTGCCGCTGCGGCTGCACAACCTGTGGGTCCTGCCGATCCGGGACGACAGGGAAGGTCTTGAGGTCAGCAGCATGCTGGCCGTGCGGTCAGATAATTTCGACGACACCCGGCTGCTGGGCCGCACCGCCGACGCCTTCACCGAGAAAAACCTGGTGGTGCCGGGCATCAAGCGCCGCCTGGTGCGCCAGCAGCAGATCTCCGAGCTGACCGGGGCATCCCTGCCGGCGGGCTGGCAGCCCGATACCGACCTGCTGATCGGCCAGGCCTACCGGGACCTGGTCCGGCGGGCCGAGGACGGGGTGATCGCCAAGGGGCTCATCGAGGACCTCAAGACCAGCGTCGACGCCACCCTGGAACAGGTGGTCATCACCTTCCCGACCACGCTGGCCCCCAACGCCAGGGACCGGCTGCGCGCGGTGGTGACCGACGCGCTCGGCCTGAAGGACACCGGCTTCGTCCACATGCACTACGACGAGGCCGTCGCCGCCGCCCTGTTCTTCCTGGTCCGCAGCTTTTCTGGCGACCGCAACGCCGGGATCGAGGCCTTCCGGTCGCGGGCGGCCAGGGTAGCCGGACGGCCGCAGCCGACCTGGCGGCAGAACATGCTCGTGCTGGACATCGGCGGCGGGACCACCGACATCGCGCTGCTGGCGGTGGAGCTGACTGACGTGACGCCCGAGCCTTCCGTGCCGCTCGGCGGCGGCCCGGAGCTGACCGGCCGGCGTTTCGTGCTGCGGCCCCGGGTGCTGGGCACGACCGGGCATCCGCAGCTAGGCGGGGACCTGCTGACGTTGCGGATGTTCTACTGGCTCAAGGCCGCCATCGCGGACGCTATCCGGACCTCGCCGGCACCTCCGGTCCAGGCCGGCCCCGACGCGGACGAGGCCGGCCTGGCGGACCGGGTGGTCAGGTCGAAGGCACTGCATCCGGTCCCGCCCGAGGTGCGTGAGGAGCTGCGCAGGCGGGTACCCACGCACGCCGACCGGAACGGTTCGGCCCCGCAGCAGAACTCGGTCGCGCTGGCCCTTGGTGATATCACGCCCGCCTTCCAGAAGCTCTGGGTGGAGATGGAACTGGCCAAGACCAAGGAGGTGGCCCAGGACGAAGCGCGCTATCGGCTAGGCCTGGCGGCGGAGGAGATCCCGGCCGACTGGGCCGCCGAACTCGCCGACCGGGCCCGGCAGGACGGCGGGGTCGTGGAGCTGACCAGCACGGACTTCGAGCGCCTGATGCGGCCGATCATCGCCGCGGCGGCCGGCCTGGCGGCCGACCTGGTGCGGCGCTCGATCGGTGACGAGCCGGGGCAGCGGCTGGACATGGTGGCGCTGTGCGGTCGCACTACCGGGATGCCGGAAGTGAAGGCGATCGCCATGGAGATACTGGGCCGGGAGCTGAGCGGGGTGGCAAGCCGGCAGCGGGCCATCGGCTGGGACCCGGCCGGCGTGGTGGTGGAGCACTCCTACTCCAAGCACGCGGCGTCGATCGGCGCGTGCTGGGCCTACAGCACCAACAACTACAAGGGCGACCCCGGTGCCGACCGGGAGGTCGGGATCCACGAGCTGGACATCGAGGTGGACCGGCTGATTCCGGTGCTGCCGGCCGATTTCGGCCTGGCCGGCGCGGACAACCCGACCCGGCCGGTGCCGTGGCTGCGGGCGGGGCAGCCCTTCGACATGGTCGACCAGACCGGGAACCGCCCGGCCATGCTCTTCACCCGGACCGAATGGCGCCGTCTGGACCAGGTGGTATGCCTGCACCGGATTCTCGCCGCGCCGGTGATGGGGGACAGCTACTCGATGGAATGGGGCACCTACGATCACCGGCTCGCCCGGGTACAGGCCGGGCTCGCATCGGGCGCGGCCAGCCGGCCGGGCGGACAGCTATGGTTCCAGATCGAGATAAGCCAGGAGCTGCGACCGCAGGTCTGGCTGTGCCTGGGGACGGCCGAGGGCGTACGGCCGGTCCTGCATCCCGACGACGGCATGGACCTGGCCTCGCTGGCCCGGGTGGAGCTGGCCAGCCTTCCGGGGATGGCTAGGTATTTCGAGAACGGCTGGCTGCGGGAGGTGCCTCAGATCGACGTAGTGGCGTCCCCCCGGAAGGATGATCCCGGGCCGGCCGAGCCGGTACGGATCTTCGCTCGCGAGCCGGCCGCCCAGGCCCTCAGGTACGACATCGCCAGCGATGGCCAGGTCCCCAGCCTCGGGCAAGTCTCCCCGCTGGTACCGCCCGCGGCCGAGGTGATGCCTGGTGCGGTGTCCCGCTGCCCGCTGCCCGCGTTGCCCGCCGGCAGCGGCCCGGTGTGGTTCCATGTGTCTGTCGACGGGATCTCGCTGCCCGGCTCGATCGCCCCGCCTTCGTTCCGCGGCGAGCTGCCCGTCCCTGACGCGCCGTACTGGGCCCTGCTTGATGCCCAGGGCACGCTGCGGATAGTGGCGGGATACCCTCCCTACCTGGCCGCGCGGAGCCTGGGCGAGATGGAAACGGCCTCGGGACACCCGTGGCTCGCGCCGATGTACGACGGAATCCCCAGCTGGGAGGCCACCTGGGATCCGTTCACCGGAGACCACTGAACATGGGCACGGACATGAGCGCCATCGCGGAGACCGTGACCGCGATCCATCGCCTGCTCACCGAGCTCACCGACCAGGTCGGCGTGCTGGCCAGACAGCTAGCGGGGCCCGCAGTCTCCAGGGAGCCGCCCACTGACCTGCCAGAGCAGCCGCGTGACCTGCCTGATCAGCTGCCTGACGCGCCGGGGCGCCAGCCTGACCCGCTGGAGCAGCGCTGGGCGGAGCTGGGCCGGGTGCGGTCTGAGCTGGCTGGGACCGCGGTGCCAGTCGATCTGCCCCAGCAGATCAGGCTCACGCTCAGCCGGCTGCCCGCCGCGGTAAGCGAGGGGTGGCGCCGGAGCCTAGCGGCCGGCGAAAGCCGTCCATCCGCCGCCGAGGCGCAGGTACGGGCGCGGCTCGATGGAGACGTGACCGGTATCGCCGGCGATCGCTATCCGGAATTGCGGGCTGCCCTCAGCGGCATCGGCGTCGTCGCCTGCCTCGGCACCGGGCTCGGCCAGATAGACCTGACCGTCGGCGTGGGCGGCCCGTGGCTTCGGCCCTTCCTACCCGGCGATTTCGGCACCTGGTGGCAGAAACTCTGTGACTGGCTAGGTCTGTTCGCCGACGATGACCGGGCCTGGCAAGACCGCCAGGACGCGGTTGTCATGCTGGACATGACCCTGCGGACCGTGGTTCCCGCGGGCTTCTCGCCGGTAACGGGGCCGAGGATCGCGCCCCCGGCCCCGGACAGCGAGTGGGTCCGGCTGCTGGACGGCTGTCTCGCGGACATATGCGACTTCTGCGGCAAGAACGGGTTCCGTGTTGGTCACTCCCGGGCCGGCATCAAGGTGCGCGACAGCGAGGACCGGTATCACGTGGACAACAACCAGTCGCTGCGGCAGCCGGTGCCCCCCGGAGACAAGGACGCCCACTACGTGTTGTGGCCGCTGCGGGCCTGGCTGGGCCGGGCCGAGGCTGATTCCCTGAACAGGAAGGAGAAGCTTCTGAACGTCGTAAAGGCCAGGGTGGTCTACGGCCAGCCCCGGTAGGCGCGGTTACCGGCGGTGTTACGCGTGGTCCTCGTTGACCAGGCTGTTGGTGTCGATGGCGTAGGCGGAGAACCGCTCGCGGGACAGGTCGTGGTAGAAACCCATCAGTTTCTTCCAGGCGATGACGGCGAGCGCGGCGTTGAGGGCGTTGAGTTCGACGACCTGGATGTCCTGGCGGTACAGGTCGTCCTCCTGGCCGCGGCCGAAGGAGATCCGGGACCGCGCGGCGGCCCGGGCGGCGTAGGACCCCGCGCTGACCGTGGTCCGCACTAGGCCCGCGAGGCTGCCGTTGACGTCATACACGCCCATGCCGACGTCCGCGAAGGGGATGTTCAGCACCTCCAGGCGCTGGACTATCACCTCCTTGGCGGCTCCGTCGTCGATGGCCAGGAAGACGAATGTCATCTCGTCGAGGTCGGCGGCGTTCTGCTTCCCGAGGTGATAAGGATGCGGCACGATGCCCCGGTGCATGGCGGAGTAGCGGTCGGCCAGGTAGTCCACCTTCATGGGGCGGTCGCGGAGTTCCTCGACCGTGGCCGCTCCGGGTGAGCGGAACGCGTTGTGCTGGAGGTAGCGATCGCCGTCGAAGAGGTGAATGCGCCGGACCGGGGTCTTGGCGATCAGGTCGAGGATGTAGGAGCCGGTGCCGCCGAGGCCGACGATGGCTACCTGCGGCACCGCCAGCCGGCCGGTGATGGCGCTGATGCCGGCCCGGCTCGAGGCGGTGTCCAGGTAGCCCAGGACGTCCTGCTCGTCCTCGGCGGGAACGGGCTGGTAGGTCCGCGCGGTAGCGCCAGGATCGATAGCCTGGGCGTGGGCGCCGAGAAGAGCGATGTAAGCCGTCATCTTCTCGTGGTAATCGACGTAACGGCCGGCCGGGACGGGCCTGCTCGAGAACGCGTAGTCGATGACGAGATCGCTGGTTACCGGGTGCGCAAGCAGGCCGCCGAGAATGATCTTCGACAGCGGCCGGCCGTCCCGGTCACAGGGACGCTCACCGGAGAAGTGGACGACGTGCGAGTCGGGCCTCCCGGTGACGTCGCCGCTCAGGGTCAGCTCCGAGATTAGCTTTCCGTACCGCACTTCCCGGGCCGCGGTGACGTACGGCACGTGGGCGATCACGAGGTGACCGGCCACGATAGCGACCTCGTAGCCGTCATCCCTGAGGCTCCTGAGGTCGTCGCTATGACTTATCTGTAGTCGTGACATTGAAGATCGTCCCGTCCTGAATCTCGACCACCCCACCCGGGACGAGGCTGCCCGCCGCCCTGGCGCCCGCGGCGCGCTGGTAGGTAACGGTAACGGTCATGCCCGGTCCGCCCGGCACCTGGCCGGGTGCCTCGCCGACCACCTCGTCGTAGCCGAGATGCCTTTTCCTGCAGACTGTCCGCCGCCCGTTGACCAAGACGGTCCTGGGGGCCTGATCGCGCTGGAGGTCGCGCCCGAACAGCGCGGCCCCGTATGCCACGGCCGTATCCGGCCGGTCGACGGCCAGCACGGGACGTCCGCACTTGGCGGCGAGCATCTCTCCGACCAGCGGGATCTTGCTGCTCCCGCCCACCGGCGCGATCCGGTCCACGTCCGGCCAGTCCAGGTCAAGCCGCTCGAGCAGGCGCTCGCACTCGCCGATGGTCTCGGCCAGCAGGGGGCGGATCAGTTCTTCGAACTCGGCCCTTTCCAGCACGAGTTCGCGGGGAGGCCGCAGTTCGCTCAGGAGTACCTCGACGCGTCCGGTGGCGGAGAGCCGCCATTTGATCGTCTCGCAGGTGTCCTTGAGAAGGAGGCTGCGGCGCAAGGCATCCGTCTCATCGGTCCTGACGTCGGCCATGGCCGCCGTCTCGTCGGGAAAGCGCTCCCTGACCAGGGCGAGGAGCAGCCGGTCGAAGGCCGACCCGGCCACGTCATCCAGGCCGCCAGGGGCGCCGAGTACCTCGTATCCCTCGGCGGTTCCCCGGGCAACCGCGCAATCGAACGTGCCTCCGCCCAGGTCGTACACGAGCACGGTGAGGCGCCCGGCCGGCCCGCGGCGCTCGCCGAAGGCGTAGGCCAGGGCCGCCACCGGTTCCGGTACCAGTACCACGGAGGCGTTCTCGTAGCCGGCCCGCTGGGCAGCCGAGCGCATCAGGTCCTGGTTCCCTCCCTCCCAGGAGGCCGGGATGGTGATCACGACCAGGGCCGGATCTCCGGGAACCACCTGCTGGGCCTGCTCCCGCAGGAAACGCAGGATCTCGGCAGTCAGGTCATCCGCCGTCATCACCCTGCCCGCCAGCGTCGTCGGGGTAGGATCGCCGAAATCCCGCTTGAACTCGCTCCGGTAAGCGGCCGGGTCCAGGGCCTTGGCCCGCTCGGCGGCCGTCCCGACCTCGATCCGGCCATCTCGCATCACGCATACCGAGGTCCGTATCGACTCCGATCCCGCGAGCCCGATCGGATCGGGGATCGGGAGCAGAGAAGAATCCGGCTGGGAAACGATGATGGTGGAGTTAGACGTCCCGAAATCGATCGCGTGCATCAGCCCTGGCACGGTCATCGTCCCGGCCGGCCGCTCTGCTCGCGGGTCAGCCCGTCGGTCCGGGCCCGCAGGAGGCCGAGGTCCCCGCGCAGCTCGGCCAGTTCCTCCTGCTGCCGGACCAGTTCGCGTTCCCGGGCCGCCCGGCCCTGCGCGTCACGCTGGCTGGTCTCGTGGAGCAGGCGGACGGACTCGGAGATCGATTCGCCCTTGGCGGTCACGTTGTCGTCCAGCATCCTGGTCAGGGCACGGCCGTAGTCCCGCACCTGGTGCGACAGGTCCCGGCTGAGCTGCCTGCGGCCCGCGTCGAGGCGAGGGAGCACGTTCTCACGGAGGTCGGCGATGTACGCCCGGCGCCGCTGTTCCTCCGCGTTCCGCTCCTGGTGCTTCTTCCCGCCGAACAACCCCACGAAGAAGCCGACCACCGCGCCGACGGCGGTGCCGATGAAGGGGACGACGGTGCCGATGAGCGCTCCGGCCCCCGCCGCGGCGCTCGCTCCCAGCCACATCTCCCGGAACCTGACGTATCCCTGCGGCGTTGACCTCGGCTGGGATGACACGGCGACGATGCCGGGCGCGAAGGACGCGGCGGGCACGCTCGAGGCGGTGATGGCCAGATCGGTCATGGCCGAGTACTTGTCGGCCAGCCCCCCCATCTCGGCTTCCAGCGCCAGGTTGGCCCGGTTCGCGGCGTCGACCATGGCGTCCGACATCCGCCGGATCACGGCGTTGGGATCCGAGATCGCCTCGTTCGTGCCGAGCGCCTGCCTGAACTGGTCCCTTATCTGGTCCAGATCGCTGTCGAGCTGTCGCTGGATGGGCCGTGACACCTGGTCGATATCCGCCTGAAGGTCCTGCCTCCAATGATGGGAGTCGGCCTTGAGCTGCCGGAACTTCTCCTGCAGGGCGAGTAGTTCCTCGTCGGTCTTACCCGAGTCGCCGCGCAGTGCCGCGAGGTCATTGGCGATCGGCGCGGATGCCTCGGTGAGGGCCGTGTCCATCTCGTCGAGCGCGTCGTGAATCTGAGCGGCCCCGCAGGTAACGGCGAGACCGCCCCAGATCTCGGCCTCGAGCTCGGGGAACCCGGACGCGGCGAGCAGGTCAGGGTCGTCCTCTTCGAGGGCATCACGCTTCCTGAAGGATGACACCGGCACGATGACCAGATCGGCGGGATCTGTCCCGGTCACGTCGGCGATGCGGGACCTGGCCTCCTGGACCACGGGAGCTGCGGACACCACCCGGTCGATCATGGTGAGCGCCGTGACCACGACGGAGCATTCGCCCAGGGCGATCTTCAGGAAGTCCAGTTCTGACGTGCTCAGCGGCTCCACCGCGGAGGCGACGAACAAGATTGCGTCGGCGTTCGGCAGGAAGGCCCTGGTGGCTGCGGTGTGACCGGGGTTGAGGCTGCCGACCCCGGGCGTATCGACGAGGACCAGGCCGGTCTTCAGCTGCGGGATGGGCGCACCCATGTCGATCCGCAGGACGTTCTTGGCGTTGCCTGGATTTTCTTGTTCCTTGACGTACAGGCCGACGTCCGCAAGCGGGATCTGGATCGGCTTCTCGGCCTTGGCCGGTTTGCCCGGATCGGCCTCCGCGAAGTACACCGTGGCGCCGTCCCGGCTGTCCCAGTGCAGGGTCACGACCGCGCAGGTCGTGATGTCGACGTCCACCGGGAACAGCCCGGGCCGTTCTACCAGGGCATTGAGCAAGCTCGACTTACCACGCCTGAACTCGCCGCAGATGACGACGTAGGATTGTCCGGCTGCAAGCCGGTCCCTGCTCTCCTCGAGCAGGCGGAGGCGAGTAGCCGCCAGGGAGGAGCCGATCAGGCTATCCACAGTGACGTAGCTGGCCAGCACGTCCTCACGCAGGTCGTCGAATTCGGTCATGTCTCCTCATCTCGGGCCGGGATATAGACGATCACTTGCTGCGGGCGCAGGAGCGAGCCGTGCCAGGCGTATCCGGGCAGGACCGTATCCGCGATCTGGTCTACGAGGTCGTCTCCAGGGGCCGGGCGGCTAGCGACGACCTCATGACGGCGCAGGTCAAGCTGCCCGCTGTCCTCGATCCGGACCACATCGCACTGAGCGAGCAAGGCCTCGGTCTGGCGTCCGAACCAGCGGAGCACGGCGTCGGGCGGCACCGGATCCGATGGCGTGTCGCCGGTCAGGTCCACCAGCCGGTCAGCCATGCCGATCAGTTCCCGGGCCATGGGGGGCGGGTCGGCCGGCCGTCCCTGGCGGCGTGCCCTGGTCTGTTCCCCGGCCGCGCGCAGGCTTTCTTCGGCGGTGCGCAGCCTGGCCTGGGTCGCGCGCAGGTCGTCCTGCGCCGTGCTCAGCTTGCTGGCCAGCTCCGTGACCTGTGCTCGCGATTCCCCCTGGAGCCTGGCCTGCTCCTGGAGGTGATCGAGTTCCTTGCTCCTGACCACCCGGAACCCCAGCAATGACCTGCTCATTACGCTCCCATCGGCGGCGTGCGGTGGTCGGCTGGTACCGGCAGGGCCTGCCGGATCTGGTGGGCGATCTTGTCGTAGCTGCGCCGGATTGTGCGGGCGGATCTCACCGTGAGCCGGTTGAGCGTGGGATCCTGCTCCCGGCTGGCCCATTGCTCCGCCAGCCGGCTGGCGGCCGATACCAGATCAGGCAGCGAGGTATCCGGTGGCTGGCCGAGCCGCGCGGCCCAGGTCGCGCCGTACTCGCCGGTAATGGCGAGGATCTCGGCCAGTTCCTCCTCCTGGAAGGCGAGTTCGCCGCTGTACAGCGCCGACAGGACAGACAGTTCGGCCGCCGTGCCGTGCTCGCTGATTCGCAGCCGCTCGAGCCGGTCGGCGATGGTGCCGACGGCCGGAGGCACCGGTCGGCGGCCTTGCTGGAAGGCCAGCCGGCAGCGGCTCACCGCCGCCGTGGCGTCCTGGATTCCGCGATCGAGTTTGATGACCGAGGCTCGGTTACCGAAATGCCCGGCGATCAGTTCACGCAGCCGCGCCACTCCGCTGTCCTGCACCAGCCGGTCGCGGATCTCGCCGGCGCCGAGGCCGTCGCGCAGGTAACCGCAGGCGAGATGCGTTCCCCAGCCGCCCAGCCGGTCGATGACCTGCCGCCGCACCGTGACCGGCAGCGGCACGCCGGCGAGCTCCTCCTGGGTGGCGAAGCGGGCAACGTCACGGAGCCGCCGGACCAGGAGAGCCGGCTCTACCGTCCGCAGCGTGTCGAGGCCGTCCAGTTCTTCCTCGGTGAGCAGATGCGCGCCGATGCCGACCAGGCCAGCCACTGGCACGATGGTGAAAAACAGCCGCCGGATGCCGGGATTGGCGAGATACCGTCCGGCGATCTTCCCGGCCGCGGCCATCGGGTCGTAGGTCAGCGGATCCGGGTTGCCTGGCAGGTCCCGGTCAGGCGGCCAGTACTGGTCGCAGCGGCTCACCACCGCGAACGCGCGCAGCGGCGTCATGCTGCCGCTCGATGCGCCCATGAACTGCTCGACCACGGCGTAGTCACCTTCGTTCAGCCCCCGGCTGAACAGGTAAAGGATCGCGTCTGCGTGATCCACCTCCTGCGCGCTTTCCTCGTGCAGGTCGCGTGCGGTACGGCCCATGGCGGCCAGCGTGGCCTGCATCGCGGAACGTTCGTCCTCCCGGGCGAAGGCGGCTGAAACGCCGAGGAAGTCGCTGGTGTTCTGCGCGTCGACTCCGTGGATACTGCCCAGGCCGGGCGTGTCTACCAGGCGAAATGCCTGGAGCAGGTCGTTGGGCAGGGTGTACTCGACTTTGCGGATCTTCCGCAGCTGGTCGGTCAGGGCCGGGTTCCTGACCGTCAGGCGCTCAAGCGCCTGAGGGGCGAGCGGGCCCCGGCGGGTGCCGTCCTTGAAGTGCACGAACACGGAACGGTCATGCGCATGGCAGAACTCGCTGACGGTGAACGTAAGCTCCAGTTGCCCGGTAGCCGCGATCTCCTCCCCAAGAAGCGCGTTGACCAGGGTTGACTTTCCGCGCTTGATCTGGCCGACTACGGCGAGCCGCATCGGCTGGCCGAGGCGCCGCGACGCCTGCCGCAACTCGTCGGCGACCGGCCGGATCGACGCGCCGCCGCGGCTGGCCAGCTCGGCGCACTCTTCGAAGATCCGGCCGTCCGGCGGGACTGGTGATTGGCCGGCGACATCCTGTGACGGCCAGCGGCCGGAATTCTCGTCCTGCATATGCACCCCCATCCGTTGGCCTAGAACACGCCGTGGTGCGCGTCACCCACGCTGTGGTCACCGGTCATGCCGTGATCTGTCGCGTAGTGGTCGGCGGTGTCGTAGTACGAGTCGTCACTGGCATGTGAACCCGGTTCGGCTGCCCCGTAGTCAGACCCGTAGTCCGGTGAGCCAACGTCCGCATCATGCCCGCCCGGGTGATCCGATGTGAGGTCATCGTGGCCGCCCAGGCCGTGGTCCGCGGTGCCGTGGTCGCCGTGGCCGTGATCAGCGGTGCCGTGGTCGCCGAGGCTGTGATCCAAGGTGCCGTGGTCGCCGGGACCGTGGTCGCCGGGGGCATGATCGCTAAGGCTGTGATCATCGGGGTGGCCATGAGCGTCACCGTGGCCGGAGGTATCGTGATGATCCGCCGGGTGACCATGGTCGTTCCCGGGCCCGGGATCGCCATGCCCGGACCTCAACCCCGCGAACACCGCCCAGGCGACGGTCGCGGCGGCGCCGAGCTCTACCAAGACGCCACCGGATATCTGCCGGTGGTGCAGTTCGGCGGGCTCGGAGTAGGTCGGGACCGCCGCGACGGCAGGCAGCCCGTCAGGGACCTGGATCCATGCTTCCTCGGCGAACTTCTTGGCCCGCTTCCTGACGAACACCCGGCGGAACCGCCCCGCGGGCAGTCCGCCGTAGCCGTGGGCGAACATGTCATGGTAGAGGTCCGTCATGACGATGAAGGCCGCGTCCTGGCGGGGGCTGCCAGTAAGGGCTTTCCTCAGTTCGTCGGAATCGAGCAGGCGGCACACGGTAACGACGGCGGGCGCGACGAAGCCGACGGAACCAACCTGGATAGCCCCCTGCCCGACCGACACCCGGAGCCGGATACGGCCGCCTGGCCCGATAGGGTTATTGACCCGGTACAGGGCGGTCAGCAGGCCGAGGATCGCGTCGGGGAGTACCTTGCCCTCGTCGATGCCGGTCGGCAGGATGAGAATCTGGCCGTCACCGGAGTCCTGGCGATCGCAACGCGCCGGGTTTATCCGTGCCGTACGGCATGCCTGCACCATCGTCCACAGCAACCGGTTCTGCACGTCTATTTGCTCGGCTCGGGGGCGCGTGCTGTACGACTCTACGTCGACGGCCAGGCAGAGTCGGCGGATCGCCGGCGGGCTCGCGTTCATCAGGCCTCCCCTTATCGGGTTCCATCCTCAGGGCCGTCAGCAGGCCGCACACCGTCATACGACGGCTTCTGAGAAAGTGGGCCAGTCAGGTCCGGCCGGGGAAGGCGCGGCTCCGCAGTCGTGCGATGTCGAGCACGGTCGTCTCCCGATACCTGGTGGCCACGATGCCGTCGGCGCGCAGTTGCCGCAGTACCCGCTGAATCGTCGGTTCGGCGGCGCCGGCCAGGGCGGCGAGTTCGGTCTGCGTGAGGGGACAGCGGATGACTGTGCCGCCCTCGGCCTGCTGCCCGTACCGGTCCGCGAGCTCCAGCAGGATCCGCGCGAAGCGGGTCGCCGCGTCACAGCTGGCAAAATCGATCCGCCGGGCCGTGGCGCTGCGCAGCTTGTCGGCTACCCCGCGGGTGACCGACAGGGCCACGTCGGGATTCCGGGCCAGGAAGCCGAGGAAATCGGCCTGCGCGATAACCCGGGCGATGACCGGCCCGGCCGTGGTGACGGTCGCGAGGCGCGGACGGCCATCCAGTGCCGCCAGTTCGCCGACCACGTCACCGCCGACCCGGATGGCCAGCAGGGCCTCGCCACCATCGGTGTTCCCGCTGACCTTGACCAGGCCCGCCAGGAGCAGGAAGACGACGCTGCTGCTGTCGCCTTCGCGGATCAGCGTCCGGCCGGAACCCGGGTACTGCCTCTTGACCCCGAGCCCGAGTAGCCGCTGACGCGTTAATCCAGGCAGCCCGCCGAGCAGGCTCCCCGGCGGCCATGTTCCCTGGTCGCCTTCACTAGCCTTAGCTCTGCCTGTCAAGAATTGCTCGCGCGGGAAATTTTCGCGCGGCAGACCCACCCCGGCCATCGTTCTCTCCCCAGAAACGCCCCACCCACGGTAGGTAATGATTTGCCGAGCTAATTTGGCTGCTTCATGGATATTTAGATTATCGCTCTCTGGAAATTCTGCCCGAGCCGCAGCGGTAAAGCAAGAGGGCTATCGGGTGAGTGGTGGCGAGGCCGACGGCATCAATGCCCGTCGCTGGTAGCGAACCCCGTCGTGTGATGGAGTGTCGACGGGCGCGATGCGGAACAGTTACCCTATGCCGGGTCGGGCCGCTTGCCGCGGGCCTTTCTCTCCCCCGGCCGCAGGGTCCCCGGCGGTGAGAGGAGATAGACGTGATCAAGCACTCGCCAGGGGTCAGGCGGTTGTGCATCTGCGTCGCCGCCCAGCATGCCAGGCTGCTCAGCCAGGTCTGCCACACCTGGGGTTCCGGCACGCTCTACACGGAATACAGCGATCCCGACGGCGTCGAACTTGGCTTCGCCTCGCCCGGGGTCGACGAGGCGTCGCTGGTGACCGATCTGATCTCGGCTCTGCAGGCCGCCTCAGCCGAGGTCGCCGGCGGCACGGCGGGACCGTCGCTGCCCGCTCTGGTCGTTTTCCACGTCGGAATCACTCGTGTCGAGGGGGATCAACTCGGTGGCAGTGCCGTAGTCCGTGTCCGCGAGCTTCTCAGCGAACTCACCTCGGTATCGACGGCGGGCGCCATGCTGATCGTGGGCATGTCAGCAGGCCTATTCGAAGATATCGGCCTGGAATGCGGATTCGGTGCCGATTGGCTTCCGCTGGCGAGCGCTAAGGCTTGGTATCGGCCTTTCGGAATCGGGTATCCAGGCGGCCCGGTCTTAGGACTACTCGCATATGATTGATTTTGGTATGCAAAATGCAAAGTCTTCAGATATTCGCTGCTAGGCATACGGCCATATTCTTTTCGGCTTCTCGCACCGTCGAGGCCGGGGCCTGGCCCCGGCCTCCTGGCGGCCTCGTGAGGCTTGGCGGGAGCCCGTGAGTGTCAGCGGGGGCTGGTGATGTAGTCGGTCAGGGCAGCCCGTTCGGTCTCGAGTTCGTCGATACGGTTCTTGACCACGTCGCCGATGCTCACGATGCCGTGCAGGCGGCGGTCGACGACGACCGGGGCGTGCCGGATCCGGCGCTCGGTCATCATGCGCATGACCTCTTCCAGCGAGGTGTCCGGGGTGATGGTGTGCACCTCGGCCGTGTAGATCTCGGTGACCGGCTCGGACATCACCGCGGCGCCGCGCTTGGCGAACGCGCGGACGATGTCCCGCTCGCTGGCGATCCCCTCCACCGAGGTGCCGTCGCGGGAGACGACCACGGCGCCGATCCCGTGCTCGGCGAGCACCGCCAGCAGTTCCCTGACCTTGGTGTCCGGCGTGACGGTGACCACGCGCGTGCCTTTGCCCCGAAGTACGTCACTGATACGCATCTGTTCCTCCCGGCGGCGGTGGTGCGGTCCTGACGGTGTACCCGTTGTCGCGCCGATAAAGACCTGCCAGACGCGATACGCCAGGGTAAAACTCGGCCGGGCCGCGCTGAGCCGGGACCGGGAGCGGTGGCGGGGTACGGATTCCGGCCAGGGTGCTGATGGCGGGGTCGCACTCGACCGCGCGCAGGTGCCGTCCTGAGGGACCGCGCGCGGCGAGGAGGAGGGCGTGGTCGGGAAGGTTCTGCAGGACGGCGGGCTCGACGGCGTACTCGTAGACGCGCTGCACGGAGGCGGCGTCGCTCCAGTTGGTACCGTCGGCCCAGGACGAGCCCTCGCTCCAGTTCCGCGAGGTCGACCGGCCGCCAGAGCGGCTGCCTGGGCCGAGGCCGAACTCCGGCCAGCTGACCGAGGAGGTGCTGCCGTCCCCGTGGCCGTAGCTGTCGCTGCGGGTGAGGGACTCGCTGCCGCCGTGGGAGGCGGTGAGCTGGGACAGCACGAACGTGTGCCGCCGGCCGAGGTAGTTCGCCGCTTGCTCGGCTTCGGCGTGATGGCCAAGCCGCATGAACGCCGCGGTGCCGCCGCCGAGCATGGCCAGGCTGTCCTCGCGCAGGTGCCGGAACAGGAACGTCAGCGGCACGCCGCGCTGCTCGCACGCGCCGGCCAGGCGTTCCAGGTGCGGACGGGTGATCTCGTCAGCCCCGGCGATGATCACCGCGGGCACGGACGCTGAGCTGCCCGCCACCTGGACGGTGAGCCACTGGACGGCCAGGGCGGTGAGCATCTCGCCGCGGGCGCTGCGCGCGGCCGGGTCCAGGGCCAGGCAGGTGTACCAGGCCGGGGCGGGCGGCGGGGACAGGACCGGCGCGTACCCGGTGTAGCGGGCCAGGTCGGACAGGAAGGCGTCAAGCCGGACCAGGTTGCCGATGATCTGCTGCTGGTACCCGGCCGGGAACAGCCCGCCGCTGGCCGTGGCCTGCTCTCGCGGGCTGAGCAGGCCGGACGGGACGGGATGGCCGAGGGCGGCCGCGGCGGCGGCGGCCAGCCGAGCCGGGCTGACCCGCCCGCCCAGGGCGGCGCCGAGCTGCTCCAGGATCCGGACGTCGACAGCGCGGTCGGTGCGGGCGCCGCCCGGGGCGCCGGCGTGGATGGCCTCGGTCAGCGCGTCGGCGAACTGGGCCGCGGTCAGCCGGGTCAGCAGCCCGGACCGGTCCAGGTCCCCGGGCAGCGCGTACCACGCGCCTGGCACCCGCGCGGCCTGGGCGGCCGCGGTCAGCGGACCGCTGGCCAGCTGGCCGGACAGGTCCACGACCAGCAGCGGCCTGGCCGCCAGCAGAGAGGCGCCGTGCACGGTCAGCAGCCCTCGCCAGCCGGGGAGGCTGCCGCCGAAGACGTCGGTGCGGCGGGTCGGCGGTTCCGCGCTCGACCATGGGGGCACCGGTCCGAGCCGGGCTAGCTCGGTCCGCAGGTGGGCGGCGGCGCGTTCCTCCCAGGCTTCCCTGGCCTGGTGATATTCCCCGTCCGGGTCGGCCGTGTCGGCCTGGCGCTGCCACCACCAGGTGCCGGCCGTGTACCCGAGACCGGAGCCGGCCGCCGCGGCCGCCGCCAGGCCGAACACGACGGCAGCCAGGACGTGGTGACGGCCGTCCAGGTACGCGGCCACCAGGGCCAGCGTCAGGCCCGCGGCCAGGCTCGGCTTGACCACCCAGCGGCGGGCCCGTGCGTACCTGGCCTGCGCGGCCGCGGCCCGCGCGGCCACCTGGTCCCGGGTGCGCTCCGGGTCGGGCCGCGGCTCGGGGAACGGGGCGGTCATCAGGCGCGGGTCGCGCCAGACCCAGCCCAGCCTGGCCCCGGGGGTGAACAGCCGGTCAAGCACGAGCGCAGGCGAGACGGTCATGGCGCCGGTTCCTCTCGTGGTCGTCCGGTTCCGCGCGCCCGTCTCCCGGTTTCGATGATGCCACACCCAAGCCGGTGGTCGTTACATCCGGCTATCGTCATGTGGCAGGAGGTAATCTAGCGGCCAGCGGCACGGCTGGGTGAAGGCGTCCAGCAAGCTGGCCACCCGTTCGGTCCAATCCGGGTCGCCGGCCGTCGCCCCGGCGGCACGCTCCAATACGGGGGCCGGCCGCCGGCCCCAGGCTACGGCGTGCAGCTCTTCCCGATCCCGCTGGTCGGCGGCGTGCCAGCGGGTGACGGCGGCCAGCTGGCTGGCGCAGTCAGGTCCTGGGATGGCGCGGCCATACGTTCGTGCCCACTCCTCGCTGCGGGGGTGGCAGCCGTCAAGCTCGTCGCGGCAGGCCTTCTGCAGGCTCTCCAGGACCAGCACCCAGCGGTAGGACGGCGCCAGGTACCGCGGTTCCTCCCGGTCGCACAGCCAGGAACCGTCGGCCAGCGCCTGCCGCATCGCCGCGACCGCGTGCACCGCGAGCGGCCCCGGGCTTACCCGGGCGCTGATGACCGCGGCCCGGGCGGCGACCGCGTCGTCGACCGCGTGGCTCAGCGCGCAGTCAAGACGGCGCCGGTCCAGGGCGCGCAGGTCGGCGATGAGTTCCGGGCCGGGGAACGGCATGGCCCAGCCGGCCAGGTGGGCCAGCACGGTCAGCTCGGCCCAGCCGGTGATCCGCGGGTCGGCCTCGGCCGCCCGCCGGGCCTG
>Ga0070714_100000823_pt1 | contig 21961 bp, 17 predicted proteins | sample LARL83metaG_FD_65450 | JGI IMG/M metagenome (GOLD analysis project Ga0070714, IMG submission 65450) | Corn, switchgrass and miscanthus rhizosphere microbial communities from Kellogg Biological Station, Michigan, USA - LAR L8-3 metaG | ecosystem: Host-associated > Plants > Roots > Rhizosphere ... | reverse complement strand
GCATCGATGATCAGCGGCGGCAGCACCGCGAACACGAGGTGATAGTGGCCGAACCCGGAGTTCACCATGGCGGGGGAGAACCCGTACACCGCGCCACCCAGGCCCGCCGCGGTGACGCTGGCTCCCCACCGGCGCAGCAGCAGAAACAGGCTGGCCGCGGACCCGGCCAGGCCGAGCGTCAGCACCAGGGTGAGGCTGACCTGCGGGCCGGCCAGCAGGGTGACCGGCGTGAGCAGCACACCGGGCAGCAGGAGCGACGTGTTCCACATCAGGCTGATGCCCTGCGGCGCGTTCAGCGCGGTCGTGACCAGCGCCGGGAGCCGCCCGTGCGCAACCGCGGTGGCCGCGTAGCGCAGGAACCAGGCGAACAGGTCGACATCGTGCGGATCACGGGTCTGCGTGAGCCCGGCCGGATCGGCCCAGAGACGCCAGGTCAGGATCATCGCGCCGAGCAGGTAGCAGCCCAGCACCAGCCAGCTGGCCGAGGGACGGGTGCGGGCGGGCCGGCTCGGAGCGCCCGGAGGGGCTTGTTCGGCCGACGGAGCGAGACCGACCGCCGCGCCCGCTGGCGGGACCTCCGCAGCAGCCACCTATGCAGAATCACCCGGCCGACGGCGTAATTCAGCCGCCCCAGCCCTTTGTTTGCTGAACAAGGCCGGATTATTTGCTGAGCTTTGCCGCGATCCGGCCGGCCGCGAGTGTCGGCGCCACGTGACAGATTCTGGCCATGAGCACCGCACCAGAGCGCGGGCCGCTGAGCGGACGGGTGGCGCTGGTCGCCGGCGCCACCCGGGGGGCGGGCCGGGCGATCGCCGTGGAGCTGGCCCGGGCGGGCGCCGCGGTCTACGCCACCGGCCGCAGCAGCCGCTCCGCCGGCCCGTCGGAGATCGGCCGCCCGGAGACGATCGAGGAAACCGGCGAGCTGATGGCGGCCGCTGGGGGTGACGGGATCGCGCTGCGGGTCGACCACCTGGACCCCGGTCAGGTTCAGGATCTGGCCCGGCGGATCGATCACGAACACGGCCGGCTGGACGTCCTGGTCAATGACATCTTCGACGGCGGGAAGTACGGGCAGTTCGGCACCACGCTCTGGGAGCATGACCTCTCCGACGGGCTGCGCATGCTCCGCCTCGGCATCGACACTCACGCCATCACCAGTCATTTCCTTCTTCCGCTGCTGATCAGGCGCCCGGGCGGGCTGGTGGTGGAGATGACCGACGGCACGGCCGAGTACAACGCCGCCTACCGGTACCGCGAGGGCTTCTACTACGACCTGGTGAAGGCCGCGGTGCAGCGGATGACGACCGCCCAGGCCTTTGAACTCGGCCCGCATCAGGCGTCCGCCGTGGCGGTGACCCCGGGCTGGATGCGCTCCGAGGACATGCTCGACTTTTACGAGGTGACCGAGGCGACGTGGCGGCAGGCGACCGCGAAGGTACCGCATTTCTGCATCTCGGAGTCGCCGGCGTACACCGGGCGCGCGGTCGCCGCGCTCGCGGCCGATCCGGACGTGGCGCGCTGGTCGGGGCAGGTGGTGTCGACCGGCCAGCTGGCCCCGATCTACGGGTTCACCGACACCGACGGAACCCAGCCCGACTGCTGGCGGTACGTGGTCGAGGTCCAGGACCGTGACCTCCCGGCCGACGACTCCGGGTACCGGTAGCGGACGGCGTCTCGTAGCCTGCAGGAAGTGCAACGTTTGACTACCGGGCCTGGCCTGCGCCGGGCCAGCCGGCGGCGCAGCCGGGTTCTGCTCGCGACCGCCGCCAGCCTGGCCGCGGTCGTGGCCGTGCTCTGCGCGGCGGGCGACGCCACCGGCGTGGCCCCGGCCGCCGCGGCCGTCAGCTCGCGCTGCCCGTGGGTAACCTCCGCGGCCCCGGTCCCGCGGCGGGTGTCGATGGTGCTGGCCGCCATGACCCCGCCCGAGCTTGATGACCTGGTCTTCGGCCAGGGCTCGAGCGCCGCGCACGGGTATGCGGGCCATGTCCCGGCCATCCCCCGCCTGTGCATCCCGCAGCTCAACCTGGAGGACGGCCCGGAGGGCGTCGGTGACGGCATGACCGGGGTCACCCAGCTGCCCGCGGCCGTCGCGGCGGCCGCGACCTGGGACCCGGCCGCGGTCCGGAGCTTCGGCGCGGTGGTCGGCAGCGAGGAGGGCGGCAAGGGCGTCGACGTCAACCTCGGCCCCACGGTCAACATCGTGCGCGACCCGCGGTGGGGGCGCGCGTTCGAGAGCTACGGGGAGGACCCTTACCTGGCGGGCCAGGTGGCCGTGGCCGACATCACCGGCGTGCAGAGCCAGGGCGTGATGTCGATGGTGAAGCACTGGGCCGTCTACAACCAGGAGACCAACCGCAACGACCCGCAGGACGACGCCATCGTCGCGGACCGGACGATGCACGAGATCTACATGCCGCAGTTCCGGGCCGCAGTGCAGAGCGGGCACGCGGCGTCCGTGATGTGCAGCTACGCCACGGTTAACGGCAGCTACGCCTGCGAGAGCCCGTACCTCGGCCGCGTGATGGACGGCGAGTTCGGGCTGCCGGGCTTCATCGCCTCCGACTGGGGTGCCACCCACTCCACCGTGCCCTCGGCCCGGGCGGGCCTGGACCTGGAGATGCCGTACGGGGCCCGCTACTCCGCGGCGCTGCTGCAGGCGGTGCAGGACGGCCAGGTGCCGCTGGCCACGCTGCGGGAGATGGCGCGGCGCATCCTCACCGAGATGTTCCGCTTCCGCCTGTTCACCGCGCCTGCGGCCGGGTCGGCCCGCGCGGTGGTCACCAGCCCCGCGCACGCCGCGGTCGCCCGGCGGGTGGCCGAGCAGGGCACGGTGCTGCTCAAGAACGACCGGCGGGTACTCCCGCTGCAGGCCGGCCGGGTGGGCTCGATCGCGGTCATCGGGGACGACGCCGGACCGCACGCGATCTCCAGCGGCGAGGGCAGCGCGTCGGTCACCGCGCCCAACGTGACCACCCCGTACCAGGGCATCGCCGCCCGGGCCGGCCTCGGCACCAAGGTGAGCTACGCCCAGGGGAACCCGCCGCCCGACGGTGATCTTCCTGTGACGCCTGCCACCGCGTTCCCCGGCGGCCTGACCGCGCAGTTCTTCGGCAACGCCACGCTGTCCGGGCCGCCCGTGGCGACCGGAACGGCCGCGAGCATCTCGTTCGCCTGGCCCGGCCGGCCGCCTGCGGCCGGGGTCCACGCCGCAGCGTGGTCGGCGCGCTGGACCGGGACCATCGCGGCCCCCGTCACCGGCCGCTACGAGCTGTCCCTGGACGGCGGGCGTGGCCACGGCACCCGGCTGTACCTCAACGGCCGGCCGGTCATCGACAACTGGGCGGGCCGGCCAGGCGGCCCGGTGCGCGCGATCGTGAATCTCACCGCCGGACACCCGGTCCGGGTGGAGGCCGATTTCGCGAAGACCGGGGCCGGGCCCGCGTCGCTCTCCCTCGGCTGGCAGAACACCACCCCGCTGCTCGACGAGGCTGTCACCGCGGCCAGGTCCGCCGACACCGCGGTGGTGTTCGCCGGGTACGGCGAGAGCGAGGGCACCGACCTGGACAGCGTCGGCCTCGACCCGGCCACGGACGCACTGATCGAGGCCGTGGCCCGGGCCAACCCCCGCACGATCGTGGTGCTGAACACCGGCTCGGCGGTCACCATGCCCTGGCTCCGGTCGGTTCCTGCCGTGTTCGAGGCCTGGTACCCGGGCCAGGAGGACGGCAACGCGATCGCCGCGCTCCTGTTCGGCGACGTCAACCCGTCCGGCAAGCTGCCGGTGACGTTCCCGGGCCGCCTGGCCGACGTGCCCGCCCGCACCCCGCAGCAGTGGCCGGGGGCGGGCGGCCGGGTGGACTACTCAGAAGGGCTCCTGGTCGGCTACCGGTGGTACGACGCGGAGCACATCCAGCCGGAGTTCCCGTTCGGCTTCGGGCTGTCCTACACCACCTTCCGGCTCGGCCACCTGACCGTTACGCCGCACGCCGAGCGCGGGACAGTCACGGTCAGGCTCAGCGTGACCAACACCGGCCGGGCCGCCGGGGCGGAGACGGTCCAGGTCTATGTCGGCGACCCGGCCGCCGCCGGCGAGCCGCCGAAGCAGCTCAAGGGATTCCGGAAGGTGCTGCTCCGCCCGGGTCAGACCCGGCAGGTCAGCATCCCGCTCGACCGGGGCGCGTTCGCCTACTGGGACAGCCCGAGCCGGTCCTGGGCCGTCGCGCCCGGCTCATACCAGATCATGGTGGGTAACTCGTCGGCCAGCCTGCCGCTGCGCGCGGCCGTCCAGCTCACCGGCTGACGGCGTCATCTCCGCTGGGCGGGCAGCCTGCGGCTCATGGCCGCGACCGCGAGCGCGTTCGCCACCAGGACGGCGAGGATGACCGCGGCCGCGCGGCCGGCGCCGAGGTTCCCCGGGGCGGCGAGCGTCAGGTACAGGCTGCCGAGCGTGGCCACGCCGAGCGCGAGCGAGCTCTGCTGGGTAGTGGCCAGCACGCCACTGCCGGCCCCGGCCTTCCGCGGCGGCACCTCGGAGAGCACGAACCCGAAGATCGGGCTCATGATCAGGCCCTGGCCGATCCCCAGCACGAGCATTCCCGGTGCCAGCGTGAGCGGGCCCGGATGCGGCCAGGAGCCGGCCAGCTCCGCGATGATGGCGACCAGGCCGGACGCCTGGATCAGGGCGCCCGCGACCAGCACCCGCCGCCCGAACCTGGCCAGCAGCCGGGCCGTGGACAGCGACGCGACCAGGAACCCGGCGGCCATGGGCACCAGGATCAGCCCCGCGGTCAGGGCGGAGACCCCGGTCCCGTCCTGCAGGGCCAGCGCGTAGACGAACATGAACCCGCCGAACCCGGTGAAGAACGGGACCGCGAGCAGCAGGCCCCGGCGCATGCTGGGCAGCCGCAGCAGCGAGATGGGCACCAGCGGCACGCCGCCGCGGTCTTCCAGGGACTGCTCGGCCCGGACGAAGGCCACGGCCGCCACGGGCGCGACGATCAGCAGCACGAACGTCCAGGCCGGCCAGCCCAGCGACCGGCCCTCGGTCAGCGGGATGAGCAGCGACAGCGTCGCCACCCCGAGCAGCAGCGTGCCGCGCACATCGACCGGCGCCGGGTCCTCTGAGCGGGTGTCCGGCACCAGCCGGACGGTCATGGCCAGGCCGGCCAGGCCGATCGGGACGTTCACCAGGAAGATGGGGCGCCAGCCCAGCCCGCCGATGTCGGCCGACACCAGCAGGCCGCCGAGAAGCTGCCCGGTCACGCTGGCGATGCCGCCGGTCGCCCCGTAGCAGCCGAGGGCGCGGGCCCGGGCCTGGCCCGACGTGGTCGCCTGGATCGTGGACAGCACCTGGGGCAGCATCATGGCCGACGCGGCACCCTGCAGCACCCGCGCGGCGACCAGGACGCCGATCCCGGGAGCGATGCCGCACGCCAGCGACGTCACGGTGAACGCGGCCATCCCGATCAGGAACAGCCGCTTGCGGCCCACCGCATCGCCGAGCCGGCCGCCCACCACCAGCAGCAGCGCGTAACCCAGGGCGTACCCCGCCACCACCAGCTGGAGCATCCCGGCCGAGGCGTGCAGGTCGCGGTCGATGGTCGGCAGCGCCACGTTCACGATGAAGAAATCGGTCATCGGCAGGAACGCGCCGATCAGGACGGTGACCAGGCCGGGCGTGGTCAGCGCGGCGGTCCGGGCCGGGATGGCGCGCCGCTGGCTGAGCCCGGCCGCGCGCTCCCCGGGCGCGACCGCGGTGGTCTCGTCGATGTGAAGGCTCATGCGTCCAGCGTGCGGCGGAACCTAGCCTGGTACCAGAAGCCTGTTTATCCTGGTACCAGCAGACACCTGGCAACAGGCAATGGTCGTGGCGCAGCATGGAGGCGTGGTGAGCAGCATCAACAGCGCTGATCAGGCGCACCGCACCGGCCCGGCCGGCCAGGTTCCGGAGCGCCAAGCGGCCGCGCTGCGCCGGAAGGAACTCGGCGCGTTCCTCCGCGACCGGCGTGAGCGGATCGCGCCCCAGCAGGTGGGCCTCACCCCGGTGGGCCGCCGCCGCACCCCCGGGCTGCGGCGGGAGGAACTGGCGCAGCTCGCCGGCGTCGGGGTGACCTGGTACACCTGGGTCGAGCAGGGCCGGGACATCAACGTCTCGCCTCAGGTGCTGGAGGCGGTGTGCCGCACCCTGATGCTGGACCCGCACGAGCGCTCGCACGTGATGACGCTGGCCGGGTTCGGGGAGCACGGGCTGTCCGCCCAGTGCCAGGCCATCTCGCCGGCGGTGCACGCGATGCTGGACGGGCTGGTCCCGCTTCCGGCCGCGGTCCAGAACCAGCGCTTCGACGTGCTGGCCTACAACGCGGTCTACGGCCGCCTGCTGGATGACATGGACGTGCTCCCGCTGGAGGACCGCAACACGCTCTGGCTGATGTTCACGCATCCCGAATGGCGCCGCGGGCTGGTCGAGTGGGAGCAGACCGCACACCGGCTGGTAGCCCAGTACCGCCTGGCCATGGCGGATCACGTCGGCGAGCCGGCGTGGCGGGCGCTCATCGCGCGGCTCAGCGAGGCGTCTCCCGAGTTCGTGCGGGTCTGGGCCGAGCACGAGGTACTCGGACCGGAGAACCAGACCAAGCTGATCATGAACAAGAACGTCGGGCTGCTCCGGCTGGACGCCACGAACTACTGGCTCGGCCCGCGCCCCGGCCTCAGGCTCACCGTCTACACCCCCGCCGACGGCGACTCCCGGGACGGGCTGGAGAAGCTGGCGGCCGACCTCTGACCGCCCGGCATGATGGGGGCATGACCACGCCCGAGCCCGAGGTTCCGTCCGCCGCCGACCTGGCCGCCATGATCCCTTACGTGGGAACCCTCGGCATCACCGTGGACGAGGCCACCCCGCAGCTGGTCCGCGGCAGCCTGCGCTGGTCACCCGGGCTGTGCACGACCGGCGGCGCGGTGAACGGCGGGGCGGTCATGTCGCTGGCCGACAACATCGGTGCCCTCTGCGCGTTCCTCAACCTGCCTTCCGGGGCGACCACCGCCACCGTGGACTCCGCGACCAACTTCTTCCGCGGCGTGCGCGAGGGTGCGCTGCACGCCGCGGCCCGCCCGCTGCACGTGGGCCGCTCGTTCATCGTGGTGCGCACCGACCTGACGGACGACGCGGGCCGTGCGGTCGGCCAGACCACCCAGACCCAGGCCGTGCTGGCCCCCCGCCCTGCGGGGTGACCTGTCACCGGCGCGGCTGGCGCATCGTCTGGCCGCGGCGCAGCCGGTGCCGGGCCGCTGGCAGCTGCGGCCCGGGAACGGCCGAACGGTCCGGGGCCGGGGCGCCGGCGGCCAGCCGGACGCCCACCCCGTAGCGGAACACGAGCGTCCCGCCGTAGGCCGCCCCGACACAGATGCCGATGGCGGCGGCCAGGGAGATGACGAGGATGGCCACCGGCGTCGATGCCTGGCGGTGATACTCGGTGATCCGCCAGGCGGTGTCGGCCGAGCCGATGACGAACACCGCGGACATCGCGGTGATGTGCGCCAGGACCGTGCGGGAGGCGCCCGGGTCCTGCCCGGGCAGGCTGAGCAGGTCGAAGAAGCCGGTCAGCATGGTCACCAGGCACACCACCAGGCCGCCCACGAGCACGAACGTGCCTGCGTGCCAGAACTGCGTCGCCCAGCTGCGGTGCGGGCCGCCTGCTACCGAGGCGATATCGAACGCCGCCGCGAAAACGTAGGCGGCGATCGGGAAATCGGTAAACGGAGGGTGCAATGCCCGGCCACGCCGAGAATGGCCCGAGATGTTGTGCACTGATCCCGCCTCACCTGCGCCTGGCCCGAGCCCGGTCGGCGTCGGCACGCGTCTGAGATCCTCAGATAAAATACCGCGAACGGCCAAAGATCCGGCGTGGTTCAGCCAAATCAAGCAGACGGGAAATCGGCCGGGATAATGGCGCATTACTGTTACAGATGGGGCGCTTTTGCGCTTTAAGCAGCCCTATAAACCGTTACCGGCCATCCCGCCGCGGCAATTCGGCGCTAACCCGGGCCGGCCGGAGCCGGCCCGGGTCGTGCCGCGCCAGAGTCACTGGGTTGCGTTCAGCGCGCTGCCCAGCTCCTGGTAATCCAGGCCGACCTGGCCGACGATCCGCTCGACGTCAGAACTGCTCACGATCGACTGGTACTGCTCAGCCGTCTGGGCGGTCCCGAGCCGCTGGAACACGTTGCCGGCCTGGTCGGCCGCTCCGGCCAGCTTGCCGGCTGCGGCCGTGGCCGATCCGGTGGGCATGTCGGTGGACCGGACTCCCGACGCGAACGAGTGGAACGCCCGGCCCACGTTCCGGTCCAGTGCCGTGATGCAGTGCAGCGGATCGCTGCTGGACTGGCAGGCGGCGGTCTTGCTCGCGAGCGGGGTGAGCGTCTTGCTGAGCGTGGCGTTATCGGCCTGCACCTGGTTGATGGCGTTCTGCCGGGTCACCGCGGTGCTGACGCCGCCGCTCACGGCGACCACGATGATCACGATGTAGGCGATCAGGCCGAGCACGCCCAGGACCAGGAACAGCCCGATCAGGCGCTTGGCGGTGTCGGACAGGGCCAGCCGCCAGGACAGCTCGTGCCTGGCCGCGCCGCCCGGGCCTGGCCCGGGCCAGTTCCCCCCTGGGGCAGCGGGCCCGGGGGCCGCAGCCTGGTACGCACCCGGGGCCTGGTACGGCGCCGTGGCCTGATAGGCGCCCGCGGGCTGGTAGGTGCCCTGCCCCTGGTACTGGCCTGGTGCCTGGTACGTGCTGGCCGGCTGCGGCATGGTGGGGGCGGCGGCGGCCGGACCGGCCGCTGGCGGAGCCGGGGGAGCCGGGCTGGCCGGGACTCCCGGGCTCGGCGGGACCGTCTGGTCACCCGGTCCGGCCCACGGACCGCCGCTGGGAACGGGCTCGTTTCCGTCGCCGAATAGGCCTTTCGGGTACTCACTCGTAAGCAGCAGCATGTAACCGTAGACCCGGGCGAAATAGCGGGTGACCGCGGACAGTGCCTGATGTGCGGCACGCGGCATGCTCCCGGTAAACAGCACGATCAGCCAGATGACGAAAAGCGAGATGAAGATAAGCCCGAAGCCCAGCAGTGAGGTGATGAAAAGTGCCGGGATGCCGAGAATAAGCCGGAAGAACACGGCGAGCCGGTTATGCCGGCCCGGGCGGGTCAGCACGCGCACCGGGTAATCGGCGTCCTCGAGCGTGAACGGCGGGTACTCGTCGGTCAGCAGCAGGTAGTAAGCGTTGTACCGGGTCTGCCACCGCACGTAGCCGGTCAGGAAGTCGGCCGCGAAGTCGGGCAGCCGGCCGGTGAACAGCGCCCCGAACCAGCCGATGATCGCGATCACCTCGGCCACGATCCCGAGGATCCACAGCACGAAGGCATGCGGGATCATCAGAATGATCCGGAAGAATACGGTGACCCGCTTCTGGGGCAAGGCGTCGGTGAAACCGACCATTATTGGCGACGGCCCTTCGGCGGCCGCGAATTCAGGCTGTGGCGCAGCGGGCCAGGTTGGGCCCGCAGGGGTCTCGGTCAAATCGCGCTCCTTTAGTCGTGGAGGAGCAAGATACTAGGAAGAGCCACCGTAAGGAACTAGGGCAGGCCGACCGTTCCCGGATCGTATTCTGGCGGCATTCCCGCCGATCGCGGCCGCCCGCATTAGACGCGGATCGGGCGCGCGGCACAGCGGAGCCTGGAGCCGTCCGTGTCCCGCGCCGCTTATGGTGGGATCGGGCCCCGGGCCAGCCGGCGCTGGACAGGGCGTTAAGCCCTACTTATCCTTGACTGTATGGTCAGTCAGTCTCGGTTTCCCGCTGCCCCTGTCGACCCCGCTGGACTCGCCCGGTCGCTGCGCCCGTTTGGCGAGTCCACCATGCTGCCCAGGTCCGCCTATGTCGATCCGGAGGTGTTCGCCTGGGAGCAGAAGCACTTCTTCGGCTCCGGCTGGACCTGTGTCGGTTTGAGCTCGCAGCTGGCCGAGCCCGGATCCCAGCGCGCCGAGTCGGTGGGCGAGGGCAGCGTGCTGCTCAGCCGCGACGACGACGGCGTCCTGCACGCGTTCGCCAATACCTGCCGCCATCGCGGCCACGAGCTGCTGCCCTGCGGTACGTCGGCGCAGCAGAACTCGATCATCTGCCCCTACCACTCCTGGACCTACACGCTGTCGGGTGGCCTGCGCTTCGCGTCCGGCTTCCGGGGCCACGGCGACTTCGACACGTCAGCCTGGGGCCTGGTCGAGCTCCCGGTGACCGAGTGGCACGGGCTGATCTTCGTGGACAACTCCGGGCAGGCCCCGCCGCTGGCCGACTCGCTGGCGGTGCTCGACGAGGCCATCACGCCGTACGAGCCGGAGCGGCTCGTCATCGCCGGCCGGCACGACTACGACGCCGCCGCGAACTGGAAGATCCTCAGCGAGAACTACCACGAGTGCTACCACTGCCCGCAGATCCATCCCGAGCTCTGCAAGGTCAGCCCGCCCCGCAGCGGCGAGAACTACCCGCGGCAGGCCGCCTGGGTCGGCGGCACCATGGAACTGCGGGACGGCATGGACACCATGTCCCTGGACGGCGTCAGTCTCGGGGTTCCGCTGCGCGGCCTGGGCGCCAGGGGCCTGCGCACCGTGCTCTACGTGAACGTCTTCCCGAACGTGCTGCTCAGCCTGCACCCGGACTACGTGATGACGCACCGCCTGGTGCCGCTCGCCGTGAACCGGACCATGATCGAGTGCAGCTGGGCGTTCGCGCCCGAGGCCCTGGACCAGCCGGGCTTCGACCCCGGGTACGCGGTCGAGTTCTGGGACATCACCAACCAGCAGGACTGGAATGCGTGTGAGTCGGTCCAGCGTGGGCTCGCTTCCCCGCACGCGCGGCCCGGGCCGCTGTCTCCGGACGAGGAGACCGTGTACCAGTTCGTGACCATGGTCGCGCGCGGCTACCAGGGCCAGTCGGTGTGGAGCCCGGAGGCCAGGGCCCAGGCCCAGACCGTGGGCTGAACCGTAACGCCCCCTTTTGCGCGGAAGAGACCGCGGCCAGGCGCTGTTGACGCTGGTGCCTCGATCCTTGCTCGCTGCGTCGGGGCGGCGGCCTACCGACACCGAAGGACTCAGCCTCATGACTGTGCACGACCATCCCGTGAACACCCTGACCGGTCAGCCCGGGTCACTCGCGGACCTGTCCGGCAAGACGCTGCTCGTGGTCAACGTCGCCTCCAAATGCGGCCTGACCCCGCAGTACGAGGGGCTGGAGCGCCTGCATGAGCGGTTCAGCGCTCGCGGGTTCTCTGTGGTCGGCTTTCCCTGCAACCAGTTCGGCGGCCAGGAGCCAGGCACCGCCGACGAGATCGGTGAGTTCTGCTCGGCCAACTACGGCGTGACCTTCCCGCTCTTCGAGAAGATCGAGGTCAACGGCCCGGGCCGGCACCCCATCTACACCGAGCTGACCGCGGTGCCCGACGCCGAGGGCAACGCCGGTGACATCCAGTGGAATTTCGAGAAGTTCCTGGTCGGCCCGGACGGGACGGTCCTGGGCCGGTTCCGGCCGCTCACCGACCCCGAGGACCCGGCCCTGGTCACCGCGATCGAGGACAGCCTGCCGGGCTAGCAGAAGATCTTGGAGACTTAGCCGCGCTGTGCGCCGAGAAGTCTACAAGATCATTTTGGTGCGTTGGGGGAGGCGTCAGGCCAGGGCGCTGGGGCCGCGCTTGACCATCTGACCGGCGATGATCGCGCGCTGGATCTCGCTGGTGCCCTCCCAGATCCGCTCCACGCGTACCTCGCGGAACAGCCGCTCGGCCACGTTCTCCCGCATGTAACCGCGGCCGCCGAAGACCTGGACGGCGCGGTCGGCCACCCGGCCCGCCATCTCCGAGGCGTAGAGCTTGGCCATCGAGCACTGCGCGTGCGAAACCTTGACGTCGGTCCCGGCGTCGATCGCCCGCGCGGTCTCGTAGAGCAGCGACCTGGCCGCGAACAGCTCGGTCAGGCTGTCCGCGAGCATGGCCTGGACCTGCCCGAACTCGCTGATCGGCCGGCCCTGCACCTTCCGCGAGATCGCGAAGTCGGTCATCTCGGCGACCAGCCGTTCGCCCGCGCCCAGGCAGCGCGCGGCCACCATCATCCGCTCGAACCTGAACCACTCGTAGGCGAACGTCATCCCGTCGCCCTCGGCCCCCACCAGGTGCGAGGCGGGCACCCGGACGTCGGTGAACGACACGATCGGGTGATGGTGGCTCATCGTGTGCATGTACGCGGGCGTGCGCACCACCTCGACGCCGGGGCTGGGCAGGTCGACCAGGAACATCGCGTGCTCCCCGTCGTGCTCGCCGCCGGCCAGCTTGCCCTGGAAGAACGCGAAGTCGGCCGAGTTGAACGACGTCACGTGCCACTTCACGCCGTTGAGCAGGTAGCCGTCGGTGTCCCGCCGCGCGGTCGCCTCGATGGCGTCCACGTCAGACCCGGCGCCCTCCTCGGTGATCGCGTAGCACTCCTCGCGGTCGCCGCGGATGGCCGGGATCACGAACCGCTCCATCTGGTAGGACGTGGCCACCTCGGGCATCCAGGACGGGGGCGTGGAGCACGCCCAGGCCAGCCCGTTGGTGACCCGGCCCACCTGCTCCTGAACCAGGACCTGCTGCAGCGTGGTGCAGCCACCGCCACCCAGCTCCTTGGGCATGTTCGTGGCGCACAGGCCGAGCTCCCTGGCCCGCGCCGCGTGCTCGGCGACCGTCTCCTTGGGCAGCTCGCCCTGGTTCAGCTCGGCGGTGACCTCGAACGGGATCATCTCGTCCGCGTAGCGGCGGGCGCGCGCCTGGATCTGCAGGTCCTCGTCTGACAAGCCGTACATGGACACGCTCCGCTCGCCGGGCTGACCGTCCTCTTGACTGAACGTTCAGTCTAGATGAGAATCGAGGGCGTGCCAATGACAGCCACCGCTGACGCGGTTGTCGTCGGCGGCGGGACCGTCGGCGGCTGGTGCGCCTACTTCTTGCGCCAGGCCGGGCTGGACGAGGTGGTCCTGCTGGAGAAGCGGACCCTCGGCCAGGGCGCGAGCAGCCGCGCCGCCGGGGTCGTGCGCACCCAGGGCGGCACCCCGTGGGCGGTCCAGCTCGGCGAATGGTCCCGGCGGTTCTACCTGGCCCAGCCGGAGCACATCGGCACCGACTCGGGGTTCACCGAGCAGGGCTACCTGCTGCCGTGCTTCACCGAGGCGGACGTTACCGCCGCACGGGCCCGGATGGAGATGCAGAGATCGCTCGGCCTGCCGGTCCGCTGGCTGGACCCGGACGACGTCGACCGGCTCAACCCGACCCTGGCGCCCGGCCTGACCCGCGGCGGCACGTACTGCGAGCAGGACGGCTACATCAGCCCGCCCCGCAACGTGACCGCGTACGCGGTGGCCCTGGCCAGCAGCGGGGTCAGCGTGCGGGAGCGCACGGCCTGCACCGGCGTGACCATCCGGTCCGGCCGGGTGACCGGCGTACAGACCAGCCAGGGCCCGATCGAGACCGGGCTGGTCGTGCTCACCGGCGGCCCCGAGCTCGCCGAGGTCGGCGGGCTGGCCGGGATCAGGATCCCGGCCGGAGGCGTGCGGCACCAGGTCGCGGTCACCGAACCGCACCCCGGCCTGGACCCGTCCCGGCTGCCGATGGTCTTCGACCTGGCCGAGGGCCTGTACTGGCGCCCGGAGGAGAAGGGCCTGCTGTTCGGCATGAGCAACCCGGGCGAGCGGCCCGGCGCGGCCGCCCGCGTGGACGAGCGGTACCTGGCCCGGATGCGCGCCCGCCTGGCCGAGCTGGTCCCGGTCACCCGCGGGCTCGGGCTGCGGCGGGTGTGGGCGGCGACCGTGGATTACACCCCGGACCATCTCCCGATCATCGGGCCCGCGATGGTCAACGATCACATCCTGAACGCACTAACGGTGGTCAGTGCCGGCGGCGCCGGGATGATGTGGGGCCCGGCGGTGGCCCGGGCCGCGGCGGACGTCGCCCTGACCGGCCGCTCTGACGTGGTGGACACGACCCGGCTCGGCCTGGACCGGTTCGACGCCGAGGGTCACAGCCGGCTGGCCACCGACCCGGTCGCGCTGCCGTTCCCCGATCACGCGCCGCGGCCGCCAGGCCGGGTCGCCGTAACCTGATGCCGTCACCCCCAGCCGCACGGAGAGGACAGCCAGATGACCGACACCGCGCAGCACATGCCCTTCCTGGCCGACGCCGCCACCATGGAACTCGAGGACCTGGGCCCGCTGGAGGAGGCGACCGGTGAGCCGATGCAGGCCTTCGGCGTCACCCTGTGGCAGGACGGCGAGCAGGAGGCGGGGGTCTGGGAGTGCGCCCCGGGGCCGTCGTACTGGAAGCTCGAGACCAACGAGTTCGTGCACGTCCTGTCCGGCCGGGTGACCTCGACCCCCGACGGTGGCGAGCCGCAGGAGCTGGGGCCCGGCGACACTGCCGTGTTCCCGCGCGGCTGGGCGGGCACCTGGCTGATCCACGAGACGATCCGCAAGGTCTACGTGCTCTTCTGACCACCCAGCGCACCCATTGGTTACATTGCTTCTGAACCTCAATTCAGCTTGCCTTTAAGTTTCCTTCAGGAAACTTCGGCAGGTTGAGGGCCGGTTCGGCCCGGCAGCACGCCACAGGCCTACCGTAAGCCCAGCTAGCACGGCTCGCTGCCGAGCCGTGTTCCGTGCTAGGTTCAGCGGACCGACCTCGGTTCGGGCCCGGGAAGTTTCTCAAATTTGCTTTGAGGAACTAACTATCTCTGGCGATCAGGCAGGGAGCGGGAGGCCAGGCGATGGGCAATGGCGCGAATCCCTTCGAGCTGCCCGGAACCTGGCTCAGGTGCGCCCTGAACACGCACTCGACAGAAAGCGACGGTGACCTGGCGCCGCGCGCGCTCGCGGCGGCCTACGGCGCGGCCGGCTTCGACGTGGTCGCGATCACCGATCACTGGCGGCTGACCAAGGTCCCGTCCACCCGGTCGCTGCTGATGCTGCCCGCCGCGGAGCTGACCTGCGACCGCGGCGACGTCGGCGAGACCGCCGACGTCCTGGTCTACGGGATCGAGGACATCCCGGAGGACCCCGGCGGCGACCGGCGGAACTGGATGGTCAACGAGAAGGAGCACTGGGAGCAGCGGACCTTCCCCGACCTCAGCACCGCGGGCCGGTTCGCCGCGGCCCAAGGCGGCGTGGCCTATCTCGCCCACCCGTACTGGACCGGGATGGACGCGGCCCCGCTGATCGCGTCGGAGCACGTCAGCGGCGTGGAGGTGTACAACGCCTCCGGTGAGCTCAAGTGCGGCCGCGGTGACTCCTCGATGATCTGGGACGCCGCGCTCGAGGCGGGCCGTCAGATGTACGGCATCGCGACCGACGACTCGCACGTGCCGCTGTTCGACATCGGGCACGCCTGGACCTGGGTTCGTGTCGAGGAGTCATCGCCCGAGGCGGTGCTGCACGCGCTGCGGACCGGGCGCTGCTACTCGTCGGCCGGCCCGGTCCTGCGCGAGGTGCGCAGGGACGGGGACATGGTCGAGGTGGCGTGCAGCCCCTGCCGGGCGCTCGTGCTGCAGATGGAGCGGGAGGGCACGGGGTGCAGCGTGGTGGCCGGGAGCCGGGGCCGCCGGTCCGGGCGCATCCTGCGGACCAGTGAGAACGGCCTGATTACCCGGGCCGTCATCGAGTCGCCCCGGTCCGACCCGAAGTTCATCCGGGTCCGCGCGATCGACGAGAGCGGGTACTCGGCCTGGACCAACCCGCTGTGACTCAGCCGGTCTCGGCCGGGTCGATGTCAGCGCCGACCGCTTGACTGGCGAACACCCCGATGATGCGCAGCGCCTCGGCCCGGCCGATACCGGGGTTGCCGCCCAGCACCTGCCGCCCGAGGCCGTCCTCGAGGGCGACGAGGGCCCGCGCGATGCCCCGGGCGTCGGTGGCCAGGATGAAGTCCCCGCTCTCCCGGCCCGCGGCGAGCACCCGCTCGTAGACCGACACCTGCTCCTCGAACTGCTGCGTGCCGAGCACGTCGTAGAGCGGATCGCTGCCGACGAACCCGTCCATCTGCCAGATGACCTTGGCGTCCTCGTCATCAGCTCCGGTCGGGACGCCGTGCCTGATGGACGCGATCAGCTGATCGCGGGCGGACTCGTGCGCGCTGATCACCTCACGCCTGCGCTCGGCGTAGCGGGCGATCGACTGCCGGTACAGCGCGACCAGCAGCGCCTCGATGCCCTCGCCGTAGTAGTAGAGCACCGAGGCGGGTGTGACCCCTGCGGCGTCGGCGACATCCTTCAGCCGGAGCTTGGTGACGCCGGTCTGGGCGACCGCTCGCTGCGCGGCCGCCAGCAGGCTGAGCCTGCGTGCCGTCTGCTGGCTTGGACGGGCCATATGTAAATCCTATTTCAGGAATAACGGTGCCACGGGACCCCGTCCCCGGTCAGAAACCATCCCGGTCATCGGCTGCGCTACGGCGCTGCGGGCCGACCGGCCCGCCCTGACGGCAGGCCGCCGGGTTCGGCAACAAGGGCTGTAAGCAGCTAGAACATACAGCGTCAGGTTGGGGCCGGGCGAGGCGACCCTCAAGGCCAGCCGACCGGTGGCTGCGGCAGGAATGACTGAACATACAGTTCAGGCAGGTGGACAGCAACCCCATTGCGGACGACTAAAGCCCGTTTTGGGAATAGGCCGGGGTGTGCTTAGCTGGCGGCAGGCCGGGTGATGGCGAGCACGTCCACGGCGGTCGCGCCGGACGGGCTGCAGATCAGCGGGTTCACGTCCAGGGCCTCGAGCTCGCCGCCCAGGTCGACGGCGAGCTGGGACAGGCCGGTGACCGACCGGACCACGGCGTCGAGGTCGGCGGGCGGAGCACCCCTGACGCCCGCCAGCAGCCGGGCCAGCCGCAGCTCGCTGATCATCTGCCGGGCGGTGTCCTCGTCGACCGGCGGCAGCGCCACCGCCCGGTCGGCCAGCAGCTCGACCAGCACCCCGCCCGCGCCGACCACGATCAGCGGGCCCAGGCCCGGGTCGCGGGCGATGCCCAGGGCCAGCTCGGTGCCGGCCGGCACGCTCTCGCACACCAGCACCCGCGGGCCGAGCCGGGCCGCGAGGTCGGCGTAGGCCGCGGCGAGTTCCGCCGGGCCGGGGAGGCCGAGGACCACGCCGCCCGCGTCGGACTTGTGCGTGATGGCCGGCTCGGCCGTCTTGAGCACCACCGGGTAGCCGATCGACTCCGCGGCCGCCAGCGCGCCGTCCGCGTCACCCGCCTGCTGCGCGGCGGCGGTCGCGATCCCGTACTCGCGCAGCAGCGCCAGCAGCGATGTGCTGTCGGCCGTGCTCGCCGCCAGCAGCGCGACGCCGCGGTCGCGGCGCGAAGAGAGGAGGGCGCCGGGGCCAGTGAGGCTGGCCGGTGCCGCCGGGCCGGGCGCCGCGGCGAGGTCACCGGCATCGGTCCGGGCCGCCCCGCCGGGAGGGGCGGGGGAGCGGGCGGCGTGGTCGAGCAGGTGGCGCAGGGCGAGCAGCCCGGTGCGCATGCCCTCGAGCACCGGGACGCCCTGCTGGCGGAGCTCGGTGGCGTACTCCAGGTCGACGGCGCTGGGCAGGTTGCTGAGCACGACCACCGGCTTGGTCGTCTGGCTCGCGGCCTCCAGCACGGCCTGCGGGTAGGACAGGTCGCCATCGAGTTCGCGGATCATGTCCACGGCGAGCGCGACCGCGGTCACCGACGGGTCCTCGGCCAGGGTGAGCAGCGAGCGGGCGAACAGGCTGCGGGTGTCGGCCCCGGTGCCCCACACGTCCAGCGGGTTGGTGGGGATCAGGCCCGGGTCGAGTATGTCCGCCAGCCGGGCCCTGGTCGTCTCGCTGATCGCGGCGAACGGGACCCCGACCTCGTCGGCCACGTCGACCGCGTGCGCGCGCTCCAGGCCGGAGTCGTGCACGGTCGCGATCCCGGCGCCGGGCACGGCCTGGGCCGCGGGGCGCACCCGGCGGCCGATCGAGAACACCTCCAGGGAGTCGCTGAACTCGGCCAGGTTGCTGACCCGGTGGATGCCGTAGCGGCGGGCGAGCGCCTCCCAGCCGCCGTCGTCGGCGGCCAGCGCGCCGGAGTGGGCCGCGACCATCATCCGCCCGCTGGCCGAGTTGCCCGCGGTGAGCAGGACCACGGGAAGGCTGCGTTCGGCGGCGCGGGCCAGGACCTGGTGCAGCGCGGCCGGGTCCCTGATCGCCTCGAGCACCAGGCCCAGGACCCTGGTCTCCGGCAGCCCGAGCGCGTAGTCCAGGTAGGCCGGCGTGGTGGTGACGAGCTCCTGCCCGGAGGAGACCACGAGCGAGTACCCGATCGCGCGGCGCACCCGCAGCATCGCGGAGAACACGGAACCGGAGTGGGTGATCAGGGCGACCGGCCCGGTCGGGGCCGGGTAGGGCTCGGTGTAGCCGATCGCGCGCACCCCGTGGGTCACGTTGATGAAGCCCATGCACCCCGCGCCACACAGCTGCATGCCCGCGCCCCGGGCGATCCCCGTCAGCCGCTCCCGCAGCCCCGGTGCGCGGGCCGCCCCGTCCGTGGATGTACCAAAAGGGTCGCTGGAGCGACCCTTTTGGTACAACGACGAGCCTGGGCCGGGGTCACCGGGGAGGGAGGAGGGAGCGGGAAGCGGGTCCTCGTGGGCGTTGCCGAAGATGACGGCCGACCGGTCGCCGCGCTGGGCGGCGAGCGTCAGCTGCTGCTCCAGGGCGGTGTCGGGCACGGCCAGCAGGACCAGGTCGACCGGGTCGGGCAGCTCGCTGAGCGAGGGCAGGCAGGGCCGCCCGGCGAGCTCGGTGTACCGCGGGTTGACCAGGAAGACGTCCGGCCGGGCCGGGCTCCTGGTCACCTCCTCGACCATCCGCTCCCCGAACGAGCCCGGCCGCGCCGAGGCACCGACCACCGCGATGCTCCGCGCCTCCAGCATGGCCGCGAGGGGGAAGGGGCCCGGCCGCGCCGCGTGGGGGGCGCGGGGCGGGGTGGCCAGAGTGGGAGCGGCGGAGCGTTCAGGATTCTCGGGAGAGATCATGGCCGCCGGGTGATCCTGCGAACCGGCCCGGACCGGCGCTCCGCCTTCTTGTCCGCGATCGCGGTCCTGGCCGCCTGCCAGCCGGGGATGCCGCAGACCCCGCCGCCCGCGTGCGTGGCCGAGCTGCCGTAGTACAGCCCGGCCACGGGGGTGCGGTAGTCGGCGAAGCCGGGGGCGGGCCGCATGTGGAACAGCTGCTCCAGGGACAGCTCGCCGTGGAAGATGTTGCCGCCGACCAGGCCGTACTCGTGCTCCATCTGGTACGGGCCGACGATGTCGCGGTGCAGGATCGCTGACTTCAGGTTCGGCGCGACCTCGTTGTAGCAGTCGATCATCCGGTCCGCGTAGGCCTCGAGTTCCTCGGTGTGCGGCTCTTCGCTCCAGTCGGCCGGCACCCACTGGCTGAACAGCGAGAAGATGTGGTTGCCCTCGGGGCACAGCGTCTTGTCGAACGCGGTGGGGATCACGCTGTCGCTGAACGGGCGCAGCGCGGGCCGCCCCTCCCGGGCGTCCTGGAACGCTCGCTCGATGTACTCCATGCTGGGCGCCATCTCGACCGAGCCGGTGTGGTGCTCCTGCAGGTCCGAGCCCGGGTCGGCGGTGAAGTCGGGCAGCTCGGCCAGGGCCAGGTTGATCTTCACCACGCCGCTGCGGGTCTTCCAGTGCTCGATGTCGCGCACGAAGTCCGGGGGCAGGTTGCTCTCGCCCACGTGCTCGAGGAACGCGGTGCGCGGGTGCAGCGTGGACACGACGACCTTGGCCCGGATCTCGTCGCCGTTCTCCAGCACCACGCCCGCGGCCCGCCCGTTCTCGACCAGCACCTGGCTGACCTTGGCGCCGGTGCGGACCTCGGTGCCGTGGCTGCGGGCGGCCCGCTCGATCGCCGCGGACACGCCGCCCATGCCACCCTCCTGGAACCCCCAGTTGCCCAGGTGGCCGTCGCCGATGTCGCCGATCGAGTGGTGCGCCATCACGTAGGCGGTGCCCGGCTCGTACGGGCCGGCCCAGGTCCCGATCACGCCGTTGACCGCGAGCGCGCCCTTGACCTGCGGTGATTCAAACCAGTCGTCGAGCAGGTCGGCGATGCTCATCGTCATCAGCCGGGTCACGTCCGCGATCGTGCGCACGTCCAGGCCGCGGTTCCGCCAGGCCAGCCGCAGCGTGTCGGCCAGGTCGCGCGGCCGGCGGGACCCGATCGTGGGCGGGACGGTGAGCAGCAGCGGGCCGAGCACGTCGGCCAGGCCGGCCAGCCAGGCGTCCCAGCGCGGCATGGCGTCCGCGTCCTGCTTGGACCACTTGGCCACCTCGTCGTGGTTGCGCCGGGCGTCGTCCGCGTAGATCTTGATCGATCCGCCTTCGGGAAACGCCTGGTAATAGGGGCCCATCGGGTAGATCTTGTAGCCGTGCCGTTCGAGCTGCAGGTCGCTGATGATGGTCGGCGGCATCAGGCCCATCACGTAGGAGAGCCGGGTGACCCGGAACTCGGGCGCGTCCGGCCACGGGGCCTCGGTGGTGGCCGCGCCACCCGTCTTATGGCGGCCCTCGAGCACGACCGTCCGGGCCCCCGACCTGGCCAGGTAGGCGGCGGCGACCAGCCCGTTGTGCCCTCCGCCCACTACAATGGCGTCGTATGTCGCGGCCATGAATCCGCCTTCCGCGTGTTCGGTCTGGTGCGGCCTGTCCCGTTTGCCCGGCGACCTGAACGGTATTGACTGAATGTTCAGTCTAGAAACCTGCTACCGTGTCCACAAGAGGCCGGAACGATGTCAGGGGATGTCGCGATGACTGATGCGGCTGCGGAGGCAAGCCCGCTGGGCACCGCTGACCAGCGCCGCGAGCAGATGCTGCGCGCCGCGCTCGAGGTTATAAGCGACCGCGGCTACGCGGACACCAGGATCGCTGACGTGGCCGAGCGGATCGGGATCAGCCCGGCCCTGGTCATCTACTACTTCAAGACCAAGGACCAGCTGCTGACCGAGGCCATCAGGTACTCGGAGGACGCCTGGTACGCGCAGGGCCAGCGCCGGCTGTCCAAGCTGCCCACCGCCGCGGCGCGGATCGAGGAAGCCGTGGCCATGAGCTGCCTGGCCGAGGCGGACCCGGAGCCGCACGACTCGTGGCTGCTCTGGCTGGACTTCTGGGCGGTGGCCGCGCGCAACCCTGAGGTCGCCGAGCTGCGCCGGATGGCCGATGAACGCTGGCGGACGCTGATCGCCGGCCTGGTGCGGGCCGGCCAGGAGGCGGACGAGTTCCGCCCCGTGGACCCGGATGACTTCGCGATCACGCTGGACGCGCTGCTCGACGGGCTCGCCGTCCAGATCGCGCTCGAGGACCCGGTGGCCAGCCCGGAAAAGTGCTTCGAGCTGTGCATGCTATATATCTCGGGGGAACTCGGATTCGACTGGCCCGGGACCTGGGGGAGGCGCGGCTATCGTAAGGCTGGGCAGGCGGACCAGCCGCTGGAGGCACAGCAGAAGGGCAGGTAGCCGAGATGTCCGGTGGCCGTATTGAGCTGGTCTCGCTGATCAAGCGGTTCGCGGAGGTCGCGGCCGTTGATGACATCGACGTGACGATCTCCAGCGGCGAGTTCTTCTCCCTGCTCGGCCCGTCGGGCTGCGGCAAGACGACCACCCTGCGGCTGATCGCCGGCTTCGAGCAGCCGACCGCGGGCCGGATCCTGCTCGACGACGTGGACGTGTCCGGCATGCCGGCGCACAAGCGCAACGTCAACACGGTGTTCCAGAGCTACGCGCTGTTCCCGTTCCTGAACGTGTTCGACAACGTGGCGTTCGGGCTGCGCAACCGGCGGGTGGACAAGAAGGAGACCGCCAGGCGGGTCGGCGAGGCCCTGGACCTGGTCCACCTGGGCTCGTTCGCCAAGCGCCG
>Ga0070714_100000822_pt1 | contig 21982 bp, 35 predicted proteins | sample LARL83metaG_FD_65450 | JGI IMG/M metagenome (GOLD analysis project Ga0070714, IMG submission 65450) | Corn, switchgrass and miscanthus rhizosphere microbial communities from Kellogg Biological Station, Michigan, USA - LAR L8-3 metaG | ecosystem: Host-associated > Plants > Roots > Rhizosphere ... | reverse complement strand
GGCGTCCGACACCAACCTGATGCCCGCGATCATGGACTGCTCGCGTGCGTACGTGACGATGGGGGAGATGTGCGACACGCTCCGCCGCGTCTGGGGGACGTGGCGAGAGACGCCCGTCTTTTGAGATGGCGGTGATCGATCGCACGGCGGTGGGGCTTCGGTTTGCACTCGAACATTCGAGATCAAGCCGCTGGCAGGGTGTAAAGCGCCCGTGGGCTCCCTCGCAGGACTACAGCTGCCCAACCAGATCAGGAGTCGTATCGAGGCGGGGGCCGGCCGCTCCCGTGGTCATCGCCGCCACCATCGAGCCCGAAGAGACCGCGCAGCGATCACAACTCATGCGCCACTCGGTCCGCGTCGAACTGGAAGAGCTCGACCTGCCCAGAGCCCCAACCGTCTAGAGCGACAAATTCTCCGTTGTGTAGTGGCGCGATTGTGTATGCGGAGTTGCGCGGTTAAGCAGTAGTCGGTGCGTTCGCTGCGCATTAGGTTTCTGCGGACGGACCCGGTAACTCTCCGCCCGACGTGAGGCGACGCTAACCCTCCAGCCGCCTCACGCCGGGCAGGGAGATGCGCGGGAAGCGATCGAGGTCGGAGCTGCGATGTGCGAAACGACATGCTGCCTCGCGCGAAGGGGAATGCGACCGGTTTCGTGCCCTTCAAATCACTTGCAAAAGAGCTCGGCGGCGAACTTGTGGAGGAGGAAGTGCTGTGGCTGCGCGAGCAGATCTTCGCCCGGCTGTGGTCAGGCTAGTTGTCCGCTTAGCCGTCGCGTGCGGCAGGGTGGACGGTTAGCGTTCGCGCACAAGAGTGGAGATCGAGGAACGCCGCGCGTACTGCGGAGTTCATTCGTGATCTGACCGCGAACAACCTTGGTAACGACCGACGGTGATGGGGCCCACGATGAGATCTGACGCTGCGACGTTGCGGCTCGCCGCCTTGCCTGAGGCCGGGCTTCTAACCGACATCGTCCTCGTGGGGTTGGGAGCGGCCCTGCTCGCGGTTTCGGCGCAGGTGTCGATCGCGCTTCCGATCACACCCGTCCCGATCACCGGCCAAACCTTCGCCGTCCTCTTGGTCGGAGCCTCTCTGGGCAGCGTGCGCGGCGCGGCGAGCGCCCTGCTGTACGTGTTGCTCGGCGTCGCGGGCGCACCCGTGTACGCGCACGGCACCGCTGGGATGGCCGTCATCACCGGCGCGAGCGGCGGATACCTGATCAGTTACCCGTTCGCGTCCGCACTGACCGGACGGCTGGCCGAACTACGCTGGGATCGCCGATTCTCTTCTGCGATCGGCGCCATGCTGACCGGCAACCTCCTCATCTACCTCGTCGGCCTGCCCTGGCTCGCCGTCGTCCTCGGCACCGGGTTGGAGAGGACGCTCGAACTCGGCCTGTACCCGTTCGTGCCCGGTGATACGTTCAAGCTCTACCTCGCCGCCGCGCTCGTGCCCGCCGCGTGGCGCCTCGTCGGACAGCGCGAACGCCCCAGCTAACGAGCGACCGGGAAGACGAATGAGCGGTTGGATCGAAGGCATCTTCATCGCCGCGCACGCCGCCGAGCTGCCCTCATCGGTGCGGCAGGCACGCGCGATCGCCGGCGTCGGCCTCGAAGGCGACCGCTACTTCGCCGGGATAGGCACCTGGTCCGACTACCCGGTTGTGGGCGGCAAAGACCTCACCCTGATCGAAGCGGAAGTGCTCACCGCGGTCTACCTGTCTGCCGCCGAGTCGCGACGAAACGTTGTCACCCGCGGCATACGCCTAAACGAGCTCGTCGGCCGGCGGTTCCGCGTTGGGGATGTCGAGTGCTACGGCGATCGGCTGTGCGATCCCTGCGTCCATCTCGAGCATCTCACCGGCGTCACCGTTTCCGCACTCAGAAACCGCGGAGGCCTGCGCGCCGACATCCTCAACGACGGCGACATACGCGTAGGCGATCCAGTGGTGGATGTCGCGCTCGTCGACGGCGAGCCCCTTTAACCGCGGTTTGACCGCCGCATTGCGTGCGTCTCAGCTGCGCCAGTTGTTCGACTTCGGGCGAAGCGCTAAGCTCCTCTCATGCGGTTGTTGGCGAGCTTCTTGCGACGGATCTCCGGCGGTCGCTGGGTGCGAGTCGAGCCGAGCAACGAGTCGAAACGTCTTGCGGGCGTTCTACAACCCGTCCGCCGAAACCGGTAACTGTTTCCAGCGCCGGCAGCGACGGCGGCTCAGGGCAGGGCGGAGCTCTTCCGCGGCTCGGTCATGAACGACGTGATCGGCGATCTGAAGCGACGCGCGTTGCTGGCGCGGCCAGAACGGCGGCGAGCAATCGGCCAATCAGAGAGCGAGAATGAGTTCATGCATTGCTGAGCTCACGTTCACGTTGCGGGAAGCGTTCGGTGACAACGACGTAACCGCCCCTTGGTCGCGAGCTGGCTCCGATGGTCGCAGACCGGTGTGGACCAGGGACGGCCCGGTGTCCAAGAGCCGGGCCGTCGGAGCAGGAACGCGACGCAGCGAGCAGCTTCCCCACACAGCCCCGGTGCTTGCGGCAGACACAGGGCGGATCCGCGTCCCTTTATAGAAAGGTACGGGCACGTGCACGGCTGTCAAACAAGCGCGAGGTTGTGCATCGGTTTGCTTGTTGTTCACGCGCGCTTATCAGCTGGTCCGGGTGGTCGAGGCGACCGAGGCGACCGAGCAAGATAGCTCTGCCGACTGGCCAGTCGGTTCTCGGGCGTCGGCTCCGCGGCAACCTACGGAGCCGAGCGACATACGGGGAATCGCGATGGCTGTGAGCCTGGCGCGCGGCTGCAGCGGGGTCGAGGACCGGCACGGACGTGTGAAGCGCGTCTACGAGAAGATCACGGTGCTTCTGAAGGTAGACGGCATCCCGTCGGAGAGATTTCGTCGGATAGCTCGAACCGTCGAGCCGCGGTTTGAGCGAACGAACCCGTTTCGTGCACCATTACTCGGACGAGAGCCATCGCGTGAGCTCTCGTGAGTGTCGATAGACACTCGCTCGCGCGGCCTCAAGAATTGCCAGGACGTGCGGGTCGACGAGTTCGTAGTAGACACGCGTTCCGCTCTAGGTGCGTGTTACGACACCGGCCTGATGTCCGTTGCTGCCCGGATATGGGCAGAGAAGAACGAAAAAGCGTGGAGCCGTGAGCCGCTGACCGTCGACGACGTGCTCGCCTCGCCGATGATCAGCGAGCCCCTTCACCGGCTTGATTGCTGCATAGTGACCACAGCGGCGCAGCAGTTGTGATCTCGACCGGCGCGCGTGCTCAAAGGTGCTCGGGAGAGGCCGATCCGAGTGTTCGGGGCCGGCGAGAGTCATCGACATTTCAATATCACGCAGATGCACGACCTGACCGTGACTCCAGGGAAGATCTCAGCCAAAGAGGCGTCGAAGATGGCGGGGATCAAGCCCGGCGATGTCGATGTGTTCCAGCCGTACGACGCGTTCACGATCGCCGTTCTCCTGCAGCTCGAAATCTCGGCTTCTGCGAACGGGGAGAAAGCAGGTGCCTTCGTGGCAGCTGGAAACCTCGCGCCTGGAGGCTCGCTTCCAGCGATGACATCCGGCGGTGGCCTTTCCTATTGCCACCCGGCGCGCTCGGTCTTCTGTTGATCGTGGAGGCCGTACGCCAGTTGTAGGGCAAAGCCGGCGAGCGGCAGATGCCCGATGCAGAGGTGGCGTGGCGCATGGCAACGGAGGCGCATTCTCAAGCGCTGCGACGATGGTGCTCGGCCGTGAGTAGTACAACCGGCGAAAGCGGCTATGGAGACCCGCTCACTCAGCCCTTCTGGGATGCCGCGCTTGAAGAGCGGCTCGTCATACAACGCTGCGGCTCATGCGGCACCCACCAGTTCTATCCACGGCCGTTCTGTCTTGCCTGCTCGTCTGAAGACGTTGGCTGGGTGCAGGCATCCGGCGGTGGCACGATCTACTCGCTAACTACCGTTCAGCGACAGATACTGCCGACGTTGCCGCCGCCGTACGTCGTCGCGCTGGTCGAGTTGGACAAGGGGCCACGGATCCTCGGGTGGTTGGTCGGGGACGCACCGCCGGAGATCGGATCGGCGGTTCGGGTCGCTTGGACTTCGCGTGACGGCTCCTCCCTTGCCCGTCTTCAAAGTGGATGAAGACAATCCGTGGGGTGCAGAAACTCGATCGTCACGCTGCGGCAGGGATGTCGTACTCGTGGATGAGGCCGCCGAGTAGGTCGCGGCGGTCGACGCGAAGTGGCCTGCCTCGGTGTGGAGGTGGTGGCGGCGCGTGTCGGACGATTCCGTCCGGCGGCATGAGGCCGAGGGCGCAGTGGGGTCGCTGTCGGTTGTAGTGCTTGACGTAGACGCGGAGGACATGTTCGAGCTGGCGGCGGCCGAGGATGAGTAGCCGGTCGAGGCATTCGCGGCGAACGGTGCCGACCCCGCGCTCCATGTGTGCGTTCGCATTGGGGGCACGCACAGGCGTCCGGATGACGCTGATTCTGTCGCTCCGAGGAGAGCATCGAACGCCTGCGGGAACTTCGCGTCGCGATCGTGGATCTGGAACCGCACCTGCCTGCCGTGGTCGTCGAGCTACATGAGCAGGTTACGTGCTTGCTGGAGCATCCAGCCGGTGTCGGGCTTGCTGGTGACCGCGAGGTACTCGACGTGTCGGCTGCCGATGGAGATGAAGGCGAGATTGGAGGCGGCGCAGCCAGACGGTGTCGACGGTGAAGAAGTCGCAGGCGAGGATCGATTCGCCCTGCGCCCGCAGGAAGTTGCGCCAGGATCGCACATCGCGCCGTGGCGCCGGCGGCAAGCCGGCCCGGGTGAGAATGTTGCGGACGGAGCTAGCGGAGACGGCGGTGCCCAACTTGTGGAGCTCGCCAGCGATCCGCAGGTAGCCCCAGCTCGGATTCTCGTGCGCGAGCCGCAGGATCAGTTCGCGCACATCTCGGCTGATCGGCGGCCGGCCTGGGCGGCGGTGCGGATAGGTCCAGCGCCGAGTCGATAAGCCGGCGATGCCAGGCCAGAAGCGTTTCCGGCTGCACAGAGAAGGCAGCGTACGCTCCGTTCCCCCTTTGGAGGGTCATGTGGACGAGGGGTTCCACCGAGACTGAAGGGTGCCGATTGCGGCGTTCTCGACGAGCACTGGAGTTGACCGATGAACAACCGGGCAGGACGGGTTGGCGCTACGGCCGTGATAGTCATGGCGACTGCAGGCGGAGCGATGGCAGCGCCCGCAAACCTGCAGCAGTATCGCGTTCAAGTCAACGCCCTCTGCCGGTCATACACCCCAGCCATGAACCGCGAAGACGCAGAGGCAACTGCATACGCGCGCTCCGGTAACGGCCCCAAGGCGCTATCCGCGCTGGGCGTGGAATTTGGCCTGTTTCTTCAACTGAGCGCACGCATCCGAGCGGTGGGCGTTCCACCGGATGGGCGGACGATGATGACGCGACCGCTGCGCTTGCTCAGAACCCTGACGGCATACGCTGAGAAGGCAGGTCAGGCGTCACGTGCGTACAACATCACCGCATTTCATTCGGACCTAACGTCATTCCTAAGTATCGCCGCGACACTGAATGCCGCGTTTGACACAGTCGGACTTCAAGACTGTGGGTCGTAACCGGTTCGCGAAGCGCGGTCGGCCAACCAAGCGCGAGTGACGCTAGGAGTAGTCGCGCGCCTCGATCCGGGTGCGATGAATCTCTGGGCGGGCTGGCAGGCCATTGTGCCGATACCGACTCAAGTCGGCGTAGTCTCTCCGCGGCCGACCACCTCGAGCCGCGCCTGCTGGCCGACCACCTGATCGCTTACTGGCCTCCGCCAATCACACTCACCGCAATGGCCGAGAGCGTCGCCCGACCTGCGGCAGGATCAGTGGCGGTTCTTGCGGCGCGGTTATGCGCAGGCGGGTGTGAGGTCGTCCAGCTCGTTGAGGCTCGGGCTCGCCCCGTCTTGATGGCAGACGGCAAACCTCCCAGCGTCCCGCAGCTTCCGCACGATCCGCCCCGGCGTGGTGTGTCGCTTCCCCTCTACAGCTGAGCTACCTCCTCGCCTAATGAGCCATAGGGCAATTCAGCGTGATCCAAGTCGCACCCTCGGCACGACAAGGCCTCTTATTGAAGGAAGAGCGGGCACATCGGCGAGCTCTTCCTTGGTCACAGCATCGTCGTTGCTCAATACGCGCAGGCCGCATTTCCTATGTTGCCGGAAGCGTAGACGTACCTGGAAATTGCTGGGCGCATGCGGCTGACCAGTCGATCGCCTGGCTGTAGGGCCAGACCCATCCGGAGCCTGTCCACACCCACCAGGTGCACCACGCCGCCCCAGATCCGTTTTCGCCAAGGCCACTTCCTCGCCAGAAGAGCTGCCATCCGTCCCACGCCCGTTGCTCGAAGAACGGTTGATTGTTGAAGCACCACATCCATGGATCAGGCTGAAGGCCGCTATAGCCGGACGCTGGTCGCGCAGACGCTGCGAATGAGCCTGCGACGAGGACGAAGGTCGCGGCCAACGCGGCCGCGAGCCTCATATATGTGTAGGCGATTTGTTTCCGAGCGTATCGGTGACGGAGAGCAGGTTTCCGTCGGCGTCGTAGCTGTACGTGGTGGTGTAGTTGGCGGGGGTGCAGCCGCTGCAGGTGCCGAGCGGGTCGACCTCGCTGGTCTCCCGTCCGGCGCTGTCGTAGCCGTAGCTGGTCTTGTTTCCGAGCGGGTCGGTGGCCGAGGTGAGGTTGCCGTTGGCGTCGTAGCCGTAGCTGGTGGTCCTGCCGTTGCCGTCGGTTGAGGTAAGGAGCTCGCCCTGACTGTTGTAGGTGTCGTCGGCGATCTGCTGGCCGTCGAGGGTGATGCTTGTGTCGTAGCCGCTTGCGTCGTAGCTGAAGGTTGTCTGCTTGCCGCGCGCATCGATGACGGCCTTGACATCGTTGAGCGCGTCGTAGGTGAACGTCTTCTGCACGCTCCCCAGTGAGGTCGGCGCCTTCGCCGAGAGCGGGTTGTGGTTGGCGTCGTAGGACAGGCTTGTGGTCGAGGATCCATCCGGGGCGGTCATCGAGTTCGTGTCGAGGCCGGCCTCATAGCCGGTGAGCGTGGTGTCGCCGCTAGGGTCGGTCTGCTTAGCGAGCGTGTTGTTCGAGTACACGTGCTGCCAGCCGTGCCCGTCCGGATCGGTCGCGCTCGCCGTCTGCGTGCTGGAGTTGAAGCTGAAGGTGGTGACCTTCCCATCGGCGTCGGTCTGCTGCGTGACCCTTCCATTAGACGGGTCGTACACGTTTATGACGACGGTGTGCCCGTTGGGGTCGACCTCGGTCAGAAGCCGGGCCGGCCGAGTCATACGTGTAGGTGTAGACGGGCGAAGTAATCTGACCCGATCCATCCGGGTCAGGCAACGTCACGCTGGTGAGGAGTCCGTTGGTGTACGCGTACGATGCTTTGCGGCCGTCGGCGCTTGTTACCGAACTCGGCAGGTTGCTGGCGTTGTAGGCGAGCGTCGCCGTCCGCCCCGCCGCGTCGCTCACTCCCGTCAGCTGGCCGGAGCCGGCGAAGGCAAACGTGAGCCCTTGCCCGTTGCGGTCGAGCTCGCTCTGTAGAACGCCACTGCCGTTGAATGTGTAGGTGACCTGGTCATGGCGGACCAGTTTGTAGCCGCCGCTCACCGCCGACAGAGCCGACAGCGCCCCCGGCCCGCCGACAAACGAGCCGTCCGCCTCCTTGGTGTAATACACCTGCTGGCCGTCCTCCCCGTGCAAGAGACGTCGCCGTTTGGTTGCACGGCCAGGGAGGCGGAGAAGCTGTCCGTCCAGCCTTGTCGCAACCGGCCGACGGTCGTGTCGGCGGAGGTGTAGATGCGCGTATATGTGAACGGAACTCCCAGGCGGGGTGTAGAGAGGTCGGTCTGCGCGGTCGTGAACGCGCCCGTCAGGCTGTTGACAGCATCTGCAAACGATCCCGTGGGCGCCAGCGCGTTGATGCCGCTCCCATTGGTCTTACCGAACGTCTGTGCCGGCGGCAGCGTGCCGCTTCCACCCGACGAGTCCTGGTTGGAAGGGATCGGCAGGCCGGTGCTGTCGTCAAAGGAGAGCTCGGCCGGGCAAGTGCAACACTCGGTGTAGTCGATCTCGATCGGATAGGTGCCAGCGACAGGGGAGTTGACCGTCACGGAACGCGACGCCCGCGACGACTGTTCGTTGAATGCCCGACCACGGTGCAGCCTTTAACCGGGGTTGCGCTGGGTGCGTTTGTCAGCGTCCCCGACACATACGTCGGCTGTGCACTTCCGCCGCTCACCGGGCCGGACCCGAAGATCCATCCGTTGTCGACGAGGAAATCGAAGGTGATCTGTCCCGCTGTCGGGATCGTCAACGTCGAGGTAAAGGAGCCTTCGAACGACTGCAGCGATCCTGAACCAGCCTGCAAACCATTGCCTTGGACCGGCACAGTGCAGCAGCCCCCATCCGTGTTCTCGGTTACCTCGGTAAACGGAACGGTCATATTGGTGACACCGGTGTTGCTCGTGCAGAACGCGCTCGAGGAGTTGTCGAAGTTGACCAACTCAAACGACTGCGAGAACGACGGCGTCGCGAGCTGCGAGGTGTCGAAAGCGCCGCTGTTGCCCGGATTCGGATAGATCGTCCTCGAAACCGCACCCAATGACGGACTAGTCGGACTGGCACTCGTCCGGCCCGGCTTGCGGTGCCCCCGAGGGGGAGGGGGGCGGCAGCGAGATCGTCGTCGAAGTTCCAGGCGGCGGAGTCGTGTTCGCTCGCGCTCCGACAACGCCGCCGGCGTCACCTCTTAAGTCAGCGAAGACTACTGGGTAGCGCCGACGGGGGCCCTCCTACCCATGGCGGCTCCGGCGCAGGCGAGGTTTGCGGCATGGCGCGCCCTCTGGCACGGCGATCTCGACGGCGCAATCGGCGCTGCGCGCGAGGCTCCCGGCCGGCTGACGGCGTCAAGTCGCGAACGAGCATGAAAGGAGCGATAGGGGCGATTGAAGAGTGCGACGTCGATCACTGTTGTCGGCGCAGCGGCGCTGCTCGCTCTTGCGCAAGCAGACGAGAGCTACAGCGCACTCTCCGTTTCTCCGATCTGCACCCACGGACTCACGACTGTCGAGCAAGATCCGCGAGCCCTTCTTCTGCTTGGCGATTTCGGTGGCATCCATCGGCGCCTTCCGCATCGAGAAGTCAAGGCTTAGCGGTGGGTTACGCGGGCGGCCTATGTATCTGCCGTCTGCCTCACTCCCAGCCTGCTTGACCCCATCGTGCTGACCTTGGCGTGACCAGATCTCTTCCGGGCTATGAACTGCCTGAGGTGAGCAAGCGAGCGAAGCGCAGCTCGGCGGCGCTGACCGACGGCTTGGCGGAAAGGAAAGCGCCGATGGTAAAGGTGATCTCGGTTCGGCCGCGCCCGATGAGGATGACGTCAACCATGATCGGGATGTTCATGCTGGGCGAGTGAACATCGAGTATCGCTCGATAGGCCCGGGTGGCCGTCGTGAGCTGCGGGAACGGCAACTGTTTGAAGGAGACGAGAGGAAACTCTGCGGTGTCTGCAAGACATCGGCCTCGGTCTGGATATCGATGCTGCCTGCTTTCCATTCCGTCGAGGCGAACCGATCAGCACGAGGTCTGATTGCTTTGGTCTGTAATCCGGGCAGGTTAGTGTCGCGGACGGGTCTGGCCTTGTTGCGCCGCCCGTCCATGTAGCGGCGAGAGCGCCAAGGTCGGCGCGTTGCAAGACAACCGCCTTCGCAGCTGCCTGACCTCCGGTCGTCAGGTGGATCTGCTCGATGCCCGGGTTGCCGGCAGCGGCAGCGGTTGCCATCGTTAGGGCTGCCACGGCGGCTAAGAGCATCATCCGGCCGGCCGATGACCTTTCAGCTCGCCTCACAACCGCCTCCTCTTGTGCCTTGAGCGGCGCGGACGCGGAAGAAGGATTCGGCGAGTTCGCTTCGACGGCGCGTTATGCTTCGCGGGCGACGGCTTCGCTGATCGGATCGTGCTCGGGGGCGACGTCCCAGACGATCTTTCCGTATTCCTGGAAGTAGGGTAGCCCTCGGTGTAGTCGACGATGACGTCGATCGCGCCCGGCTCGAAGAGGACGTCGAGATCGGCGGCGGGTTCGGCGAGGGCGGCTTCGGCTTGTGGTGGGGTGAGCTGGCCGATGCGCAGGAACTTTGAACAGTCGCTCCGAAGACGACTTCGCTTCGCCGGCGAGGCGGGGGAGCTGGGGGACGCCGGCGCCGACGAGTGCGATCGGCAGCTGCCGCTGCACGGTGCGGTGCAAGCCGGCGATCAGTGCCTCGATCTCGCCGGTGCGCAGGAACTGGACCTCGTCGACGAGGAAGGCGATCCCGGTCTCGCGCTCCTGGGCTGCTTCACCTAAGGCGACGGGCAGATCGGTAAGGTCGTCGGCGAGGTGGCCGCTGTCGGCGGTGCCTCGAGCGGCTCGATGTCACCGAGCCGTCGGGAGCGACGGTGATCGAGAAGGACTTGAGCCCCCCTGGCCGCCTGTCGGAGCTTGTCGGTCCAGCGAGCCTTAGGGGCGACCTGGAAGAGGGCGCGCCTGACCATGCCGCCCATGCGCGGGCCGAAGATACGGACATCCGGGCGCAGCGAACGATCGTCGACGCATTCTTCGCTGCCACGCGTGACGGCGACCTCGACGCGCCGGTTGCGGTCCTCGACCCCGACGTCGTCGGACGCAGCCACGGTCGAGAACGGGTGATCGAACTGCGCGGCGCATAACAGGTTGCCCGCGGCGCGCTGCAGTTCCGGCGCTTCGCACCGTTCGTCCGCCCCGCGCTGATCAACGGAGCAGCTGGTGTCGTAGCCTTCGACGGCGAGCAGCCATTTGCGCTACTCGCCTTCACGGTGCAAGACGGGCGGGCGGTCGCAATCGACATCTTCAACGACCGCCAGCTCGTCCCGAAACTCGTGCGGCACGCGCGCTAAGCATCGCGCACTTTGGTAGAGGCCGCGAGCGCCTCGTCTACGAGCTTGGAGACGGCGTTCGAGGCGACGATGCTCGTGTAGGCGGCGGTGGGTTCCGATGCTGATGGCGAGCCCTGCGAGCAGACCCCTCCCGCGTAGCCGAGATTACGATCGCAACTGGTGGCGCCCGAACGCGAGCTCTCGGACCTCCGGCCTCGAACTCCTCGACGGAGCCGACCCAGCCGAGCCAGGCCGGGGAGGCTTGATTGGACCTTTCGGCTCCTAATTACTTGACAATAGGCCACGTCTCTGTAATTGATATCGCCTGGTTTCGCACAGCGGTTCCTGTGAACCCCTCTTGGGTCTGCGGCTCGCCGGTTTCCGCGTGGTCTGTTGTCCGAGAGAGGGGAAAGAGCTCGTGGCCAAGGAATCGTATCGGGTCTCGGAAAACGCGTTCCGCAGGCTCCAGAAGTTGCAAGAGGTCTACCTGAACACAGTCGAGCGGCTCCATGCTGGCGACGACTATCCCGATTTCTTTGTCGAAGGAGGAGGGGCGCCATGGCACGAGATGTGGCCGGAGGTGATTACTGGCGAGAAGAAGTTCTCGGACGAGCGGATGCTCTTCGTTGATCGCCTCGCAATGGATGACTATCCGGATTTCTTCGTCGAAGGAGGAGGGCCGCCGTGGCACGAGATGTGGCCGGAGGTCATCAGCGGCGAGAAGATCGACCCGGCTGCAGTGCAGCAGAGGATCCGTGCGCTCAAGGGTTTGAATGTCATGCAAGCCTTCGCGCGCCTGCAAGAGCGAGCGACGCGCTAGCTCGAGGCAAGCGCCGTCTTTCGCACCGGTCCGCTCACGGGTCGGAGCTGACTGCTGAGGGAGGCCGATGAACGTTCGCAATGTCGAATGGGTCGTGAAGATCTCGAAGCAGTGCAACCTCCGATGCTCGTACTGCTACGAGTTCCCGTTCCTTTCGGATCGCGGGCGCATGAGCCTCGAGCAGCTCGAGGCGATGTTCAGAAATATTGCTTCCTACTATGAGGCGCGGCCCAGGCGGATGGACTTCGTCTGGCACGGTGGCGAGCCCCTACTTATCGAGCCTGAGTACTACTTCAAGATTTTCGAGGTGCAGGAGAAGCACCTCCGTGAGCGCGGCATCGATTTCACAAACTCAGTCCAGACCAACCTCACGCACCTAACGCCTCGCGTGCTGAAGTTCTTGAAGAGCGGAACGATCGCGAACGTAGGCGTTTCCCTGGATCTCTTCGGCGATCAACGAGTCAACGTCGGCGGCAAACCCTCGCAACCCACGGTGTTGCGGAACATGCAAGCCCTCATCGATGAGGGGATCTCCTTCGGGTGCATCACCGTTCTCTCTAAGCTCACTGCTCCATACATTGACCTGATCTACGAGTTCTTCGAAGAGATCGATACTAGCTTCCGGCTCCTCCCGATCTATCGAACGGGTTATCCGAATCAGCAGGATGGGCTGGCACTAACCGACGAGGAGATCGTGTCGGTGTTCAAGCGAGCAGCGCAGCTCTGGCTCCAGTCAGACAGCTCCATTCAGGTGCGACCTATCCAGGACTACGTGGCTAACGTCGTTGGGAAGATGAGCTCATCACATCGACAGAACCGCTACGACAAGCTCGCAGACGAGGTCGTATACATCGTCCAACCGGACGGCAAGCTCTATTCAGTCGCCGACCCTCCGGACGAAGCGCTTTGCCATGGAAACATCTTTGAGAGTTCGCTCGGCGAGCTGAAACGGACGCCGGGATACCTTCGTGCAGTCGAGGAAGCAAGCTTGCGCATGGAAGATGCGTGCAGCGACTGCGAGTACTTCGGAGTCTGCTCTGGCTATTTCATGGGAGAGGCGACGCCTGAGCAGCGGGAGACGCGAGAGGGACATCGCGTCAGGTGTGGCGTCGCAAAGCCCGTCCAACAGTACATCGAACAGCTTCTAATCGAGACGAACGCTCTCGGCATGCAGAGGTCCACAGTGAGGGCTGAAGCCGCATCTGTGAGTGGACCCTCGTCCTAGCCGGCTCGCCAAGAGTCGGTGCGTGCGAGGACTTGCTCGTCCAAGAAATGACCGATCGTCCGCGCCGAGAGGCGTCGACGATGCCCGTCAGACCCTCGCCCTCGCGGGAAGAAGTTGGCACTCCTGGATCCTCGAACCCCTGGGCCAGTGCCTCGGTGAGCGCTGCGAGAGGCTGCTGCGGGATGGCGGTGTCGGGAGCCAACCAAGACGATAAAGGGGCCGCCCGACCTGGGCTTCCCGGTGTCGTCTACTCGCTCAGCGTCTGCAACTCGAATCCGCGCGCTCGAGCGCTCGTACGGGCCGACCAGGTCGAGCGCCGTCATACCGTCATGGAGAAGCAGTGCGATCTCGATCAAAAAAGGGGCTCCCTCTATGGCTTGACTTTGGGTCTCTGGGTGGGCCATTCGCGGCGGACACAGGCGAGCCCGAACTCGTGTGAGCCTGTGGACTTCATGCTGATTGCGCCGCCACCGCGCCGGAGTCGGAGAGAGCTTCGAGCACGCGGTCGATCTCGCTCTGGTTGTTGTAGAGGTGGCAGCTGATGCGCACCCGTCCGGCGCGGACGGATGCCTTGATCCCCGCTTGGGCAAGGCGGCCGGGGGCGCTGTCGGCGACCGTGAGCGACACGATCGCGGAGTCGGTGGGCTCGAGCCCGAGTCCAGTGCGCAGCCGGTTGGCGAGCGCGAGGTTGTGTGCCTGGATGGCGGCGACTCCGACGGTTTCGAACAGCTCGAGAGCGGCGGCGGCGGCATGCCAGCTGAGCCAGGCGGGCGAGACGTCGAAGCGTCGCGCGTCTCCGGCGAGCCGCAGCGGTGTCCCGTAGCAACTGTCCCAGGGTTGCTCGCCGGCGTACCAGCCGGCCGTGAACGGCACGATGCGGTCGCGCAAGTCCGGTGCGATCGTCATGAAGGCGGTGCCGCGAGGATGGCAGAGCCACTTGTAGCCGCCGGCGACGACGACCGAGAACCTGCTGGCGTCGAATGGGAGCCAGCCGCAGGCCTGGGTGGCGTCGATCAGCGTCAGCGCCTCGCTGGCCGAGGCTGCGGTTGCGATCGCGCCGAGGTCGGCGACGCGGCCGTCGGCGGACTGGACGGCCGAGAACGCGACGAGGTCGACGTGGTCGTCTATCGCCGCTGGCATCTGCTCGAGTGGGACGGTGTCGACTTGGCAGCCGGCGGCGAGTAGCGGAAAGAGCAGTGAGGTGAAGTCGCCCTCCGCTGCGAGCACGCGGGCGCGGGGCGGCAGGGATGCTGCGAGCAGGCCGACCATCGGTGAGACCTGATGGCCGATCGCCACGTCGGCGGGGGCGACCTCGTGCAGCCGCGCGAACGAGCCGCGGGCTTGTTCAACGGCCTGGTCGCAGCTGGTCGGGTCGTAGCTCCCGTCCGCCCATGCGGCCGTCGCGGCGGCGAGTCGGTCGAGCGCTGGCAGCGGCGGCAGCCCGTAGGTCGCGCTGTCAAGGTAGATGGTTGCCGGCTGAAAGAGATCGCGAAGCATGGGTTCCTCTCCTGTTGTGCTCAGCTGGCGCGGACCGGTGTGCCGCAGTCGGGGCAGCGGTATGGGCGCTTCGCAGCCAGCATCCGCTGAATTAATTGCGTAAAGCGCGTACGGCCAGCTGGGGCGTGGCATTTGCCGCTCGGCTTGCACGGTTCCGCGGGTGGGGCAGGTGCCGGCGCGGGTTTCGGTCTGGTCTGAGATGTCGCTCCTTTCAGGCGGCTGCGGCCGCCGGTGTCCAGGTGAACCGACGCAGCGCGACGACAAGTCCGACGGCGGCCCAGAGTAGGAGGACGCCGATGTCGGACCAGGCGAAGCCAGCGCCGCGCGTTGCGGGGTCGAAGGCATGATGGAGGCCGTCTGTGAGGTGCTGGACGGGGAAGACCATCGCGACGTCGCGCAGCCACATGGGAAGGTTGACGTTGGGGATGAAGACTATCGAGATGAAGTAGAGAGGCAGCACGATCGCCTGCACCATCGGCTGGGCAGCGTCCTCGTTCTTGATCGCGGTCGTAAGCCCGTAAGCGAGACAGCCGAAGGCGACCGCGGCGACCATGCCGGTCACGATTACGCTAGGCATGAGCAGGGCGACGGCGGCGCGTTGCCCGAGCGTGCCGGTGCCTGCGACCAAGAGCCCGGTCGGGTTGCGCAGGTCCTGGACATCGAACAGCCGCATCGCCAACGCGCGCGAGCGCACCGTCAGCTCGCTGGGGTCGGCGAGCATGGCCTCGATCGCGACGGAGGCGGCCCGGTCCCGCGCCGGGTCTATCTCGATCGGGAGACCGCGCTCCTCGACCGCGGCGCGGATGCGGCGCCGGAAGAAAGCACGGACGTCGGCGCGGTCTGGGGTGGGCGCGTCGCTAAGGGGCGGAGCCACCGGCGCCTCGCTCGGCGCGCTCTTCTTAGGTATCCGGTGGATGATCAGCGTGTCAAGACGGAGCAGCTGCAGGTTTAGCATCTGCCTAAAGTAGACCTGACCCGGTCGCCTCCGCCAATGGGAAGGCCGTCTCGCAGCCATCGGTGGCCGCCAGGGAGGCTCGATAGCACCTCGCTCGGGCCATCTGGGGTCGCCAATTTGCCTCCGGTCCTGTGGGAGTGGGCTTCCCGCCTAGGACCGCGTCGATGGTGCAAGTTGATTGGACTCTAGGCAGGAATAGTCTTAAGATTCGTCATGCCTATTGGCGTGGGACGAGCAACGCACTGTTCTAGAGACCTTGGTCGACCCAGCTCGCTTGGTTGCTTATGCGCCTGGTTGCCGAACACTAGAGAACGCGAAGCCCGCTGAGGAGGACTCCCGAAATGAGACTGCAGCAGTATCTGTCGCCGCGTTACGCACGCCCACGCCAAGACAACCCTGCGGTGTCCGAAAGCGTGCTCGAGCGAGGCGATCGGCTGGAGCAGTTCGGACCGTGTCGCATGGACTTCCGCAGCTGCCAGCAGTTCGTGTACTCGAACGACGCCCAGTTCCGCAACAACTGCGGCCACAGCCGCTCAATGCACATTCATTAACGTCGAAGGGTAGATTGCCGAGCGGCGTGGCATGCTTCTGTTGCGGCCACCGCGCTCGATTGATCGGCGCGGAGATCCATACGCGTAAGTGCCGCCCTGCCGCACAGGTCGCGGCCTGCGACCACTTAACCGCTGCACGCCTGTGGCTTGCTCATTGAGGGCCGGCCTAGCAACCGCTCACTCCGAAGCGTACTGCTCAGGCCGCTAAGGGCGAGTAGCGATGGACTGTTTCGAATGAGGTACGTCCCGCTGCGATTGAGAAACTAGGGCCCTGGGAGCTCCTGTACGGAGTTAACTTCGAAGCTGAAGACGGTGCACTCCAAAGCGCGTCGGTCGCCCCTCGTGCTATCTGTTGGTCGGTTTGTCCACGATCCAGTCGCTGATTGGTTTCATTGCGCTGTCTGCGACGTTGATGGTCATTCCCGGGCCATCCAACATCTTGCTGGCACATGGTGTTGGTAAAGTCCGCCGCGCGCGTTTCTAGCTGTCGCCGGTATGGCGGCAGCGACAGCGATCCGCGTGGTGCTGATAGCGGCTGGTCCTGCAGCCGTACTGACCGCCTCGGCAATCGCATTCGAACTGATTCGCTGGGCAGGTATTGGCTACTTGGCGTTCTTGGCGGCTCGCGCAGTTCGCTAGAGTCGAGAGGACCCCACGACGGGCTCTCTGCAAATCAGCTCGACTTGGCACTCGTTCCGCAAAGGGCTGCTTGTCGGCCTCGGGAACCCGAAGACACTGCGCTTCATCGTCGCCGTCTTCCCCGCAGTTTGTGCAACCGGGGAGCGGCACTGCGCAAGAACAAATGTTGATCCTTGGCCGGGCTTACATCTGCCTCGGTGGGATCTGGGATCTCAGCCTGGGCACTTGCCTCGGGGACAGTGGGACGGTGGCTGTGGCGCCGGCCCAGATTTGGCGCCATCTCTCGGTGGGCCGAAGCCATCACATACTTTGGCCTTGCCGTTTACGCTGCCGCTTCAGGCGATCGCCCCCGGCCTAGAGAGGGCTACAGCGCTTGAAGGATCAAGGGCGTGCCGTTCTCAGTGCTCACGGTCGAAACGCCTCAGCTTGCAGCGTTGGCGCCGCAGATACCGCTCGATTTCCTCAAGAGAGTTCGATCGGAAGTATCAGGCTCATTAGACTCCGGCCGCGCCCAGGACACGCCGGTTACTGCACGGATTGGTACGAGAAATATCTCCGTGCGCCTGTTCGATGCGTGGGCACCTTGAGCAGGTTCAATCATGATTCGCGAGTTCGACGGACCGCTGCGCCAGATTCGCGGCGGGCGCAGCGCCCACTGCACCATCTCAGGGGGTTCGTCGGACGCTTCTTCCTGATTGAGCCAATAGGCCGCATCACACACTGTGATCTGTTCAGCGACGATGAGCGCTATACGCTTGTAAGCCTCGAGGTGGGCATTTTCGTTCAGCGATATACGGGCTAGCCAGAGATTCGGACCGCTGGTCGCAAAGGCGACCGTCGACCGCGACCCGAATAAAGCGGCCGCCCGACATTCATCGACTGCAATGGAGAGTGACCCTTTCCGCACAACACTCGCCTCACTCGAGTGGGTCTTGCCTTACGCGTGACGCACTCGAGTCCGTGAGCTACGCAACTGGACGGCTGATCGCGTCGGCCGCGTTGACGGACAGGTCGGGCGTCAGGCCCGCCCTCGGCGTTGCGGAGATGGTGTGATCTGGGTTTGACTGAAAGTTGCGTCTGTAGGTGGAGGGCGGCACGCCGAACGCATGGCGAAAGTGGCGACGGAAACCGGCGGCGTTCGAAATGCCGACGAGTCGTCCGATCTCCTCAATGCTCGTGTGCGTGCTCTCGAGCAGCGGCAGGCTGGCGTGAAGTCGCTGGTGGAGTAGCCAGTCGCCGGGGCTGTTTCCCGTGGCGGCCCGAAAGCGGCGGCTGAATTGGCGCGGGGAGAGGTGGGAGCGCCGAGCCAGTTGATCCAGTGTAAGAGGGGCGGAAATGTGCTCGAGCGCCCATTGCACTGTACTGGCGATTGGGTCGTCGTCGATCCGCCGCGGGACGGGCCTCTCGATGAATTGGGCCTGTCCGCCGTCACGGTGTGCGGCAACCACCATCTGCCGAGCGATGCGGTTAGCAATGTCGGCGCCATGGTCACGGCGGACAAGGTGCAAACAAAGATCGATGCCGGCGGCGGTGCCGGCCGAGGTGAGCACGTCGCCACCGTCGACATAGAGAACGTCTGCGTTGACACGGACCCGGGGGAAGCGCTCTCGTAGTAGGTCGGCGTAGAGCCAGTGAGTGGCGGCTTCCCGCCCGTCGAGCAGACCAGTGGAGGCCAGGGTGAAGGCGCCGGAACAGATCGAGACCAGGCGTGCGCCGTTTTCATACGCGTCGCGAAGCGCCTCGACGAGTTCCGGCGACGGATCCGTCCGGATGTCAGGGCAACCCGGGAGGATCACCGTGTCGGCAGCCGCCAAGGTCTCGAGCCCAAAACGGGCGACGAGTTGGAAGCCTCCAACCACTTCTAACGGCCCGGGTTGCTCAGCACAGACAGCGAAGGAGTACCACCAAGGCACCGTCAGCTCCGGCCGAGGTGGAGCAAAGACTTCGGCGGCGACGCCGAGGTCGAATGATGCGAGTCCTTCGAAGGCAAGAACGGCAACCCGGTGAACTGCGGTAACGGTCTCGCCCACTCCCTGAGGCATGTCTTGATCGTAGCGAGCAGGGTCCTTTGGGCCACTGGCGCGGGCGCGCAGTGGCGGCCAGGATTGGGTCATGCCAGAACGCGCACACGCACAGATCGACCTGGGTGCAATCGAGCGCAATTGTTTGCGCATCCGCGAGCTCGTTGGTGCGGATACGAAGCTTTGCGCAGTCGTTAAGGCGAACGTCTACGGCCACGGCGACGCGCCGTGCGCGAAGGGGGCCGGCCTGGCCGGCGCCGCCGATTGGCTCGCCGTCGCTACCGCAGGTGAGGCCGCGGAACTGCGACGGCACAGCGGCGATAACGGCTACTCGTCCTCGGTGCGCTCTCGCCTGCGGGCGCTCGGGTCGCACTCGGCGCTCACGCCGATGTTATCGCATGGGAGCCCGGCTTGACAAAGATGTTTGCGACGGTGGCGGAATCTCTCGGCGTCATCGGAAGCGCGCACGTCATGTTCGACTCTGTGATGGGTGTGCTGGGGACGAAAGACAGCGAGCAGGTGATCGCCGTCGCGAAAATCGTCGACGAAGCCGAACACCTGGAGTTGACTGGATTGATGACGCATTTCGCAACAGCGGTCTACCTCAGCGACGACTACTTAGACCGCCAGCTCGAGACGTTCACCGCCCTCGTCGAGCGCTTCCGTTGGGCGTATCCCGACCTGATCGTCTACGCGGCAAACAGCGCAGCGACGTTTCGCGAGGCTGCAGCGCATTTCGACATGGTGCGCTGCGGCGTCGCAGACTGCGGCCTCGACCCCCTCCAGGAGGACGCAGCCGAGTGGGGCCTCGAACGGGCGATCACGCTCTGCTCGTATGTGGCGGCCGTCCGCCGCTTCGAGGTCGGCGATAGCGCCGGCTACGGCCGCGCCTGGTCGACCAGCCCACGTTTGTCGGCACCCGCCGGATCGGGTACGGCGACGGCTGGCGTCGCGAATTCACGAACAACGGTGACGTTCTGATCGGCGGGCTGGGTTATCCACTGGTGGGGTGCGTCAGCATGGACAATGTCACGGTCAATCTTGGGATCGAGCGCGATTGGAGCGCGACGACTCCTTCTGGTGAACGTCCGCGGAGTGCGGGCGTTGGCGATCGACGAACCCTCCCCGGTGGCTCGACTCGCGGCGCCGTAACGCAAGGATCGTCTATGCAGATCGGCGCCTTGGTCCCGCTCAGCCGGCCGGGCTGGATAGAGGCGGGCCAGCACCTCCTTGCCGGGCTTGAGCTAGCCGTTCGTGACGTCAACGACGCTGGCGGTATCTCCGGAACTCGACTTGAGTTATTGGTGCGCGACAGCGCCGGCGACCCAATGCGGGCCGCGGCAGCCGTCGATGAACTTGCTCGCCTCGGCGTGACTGCCCTGGCCGGCGAATATCACAGTGTTGTCGCTCAAGCCGTTGCGTCCAGAGCCGCAACCCTCGGCCTGCCGTTTCTTTGCTCGTCTGCGGTTATCGACACGCTCATCGACGCGCCGACGAATTGGGTTGCACGCCTCGCCCCGGCGCAGTCTCGCGGTTGGCAGACCTACGCGAACTTTCTCCTTGGTGCGGACCACACTCGGATCGCTGTCACGGCGCAGCAAACCGTGTATTGGGCATCCGGAATCCGCATTCTGCGGGACTGCATCGCACCTCGCGGTGGCGCGCTGATGGAGATGAAGAGCGATGTGGACGACGTCATCGCGCTGTGCGACGAAGTCGCCGAAAGTCGTGCGACAGCACTCCTCCTGTTGGTTGGCCACCCTCGGCCGGCAGTCCCGATCGTCAGGGCTGTTCGCAGCGATTCGCGCCTCGTCAAGATCTTGATCGGTGCCCCGGCCGGCCAACCGGAGTTCAGCGAATGGGCGATGCAGCTTGGCGATGACGGCGCCGGCATTCCGTTCCTGCGTTATATGCCTGAACGCCTCGGTCCGCGGGGGGCACAGGTTGAGACGGCTCTACGCGAACGGCTGGACAAAGCTCCGTCGTTTGTCGCATTTGAGGGTTACGACACAATCGCTGTTCTTGCCGACCTTTTGCATGTGCACGGAAACGACCGAGGACGAATCGCCGAATCCTGGGCACGAGCCGACGTTGAAGGCACCCGCGGGCCGATCCGGTTTTCCCGGCCGCCGGGCAGCAGCGTCTGGCAGTGGGCTTGGCCGCCGATCCAAGTCAGCGATCGGGATCGGGCCCGGCCCGACTGCTTCCGCACCCTTCACCTCGAATGAGTGGACGGAGAGTCAGTGTCGGCAGTTGGGGGGCGCCACTGGCCGTGCGGATCCAGCCTGGGCTGGCTCTTTTCGATCGTCATCACATCATCATCATCATCTTGTTCTACGTCCTGAGCTGAGGCCCACGCTTCGGCGAGGCGACCGTGGGTCGGGGTGAGCTTCGCCACCTAAACGCGTCGCGCGCCGTCGCTGCGGAGGGCACCTTTGGTGATGTTGAGGTCACCTTCGCAACGTCAGACATCAGGACATGCTTAACCGTGCCTCAGCCGCGTCCAGAAACCAGTGCGTTTAGATCAGGATTGAGTCGGGCCGACTTCGACGGGGGCCGGTTTAGTTGGGTCACGCGGTTGCTCCAACGAGCGTAGTTGCGTCTCGGAGGGCGTGCTGCTGTTCGTATTCGATCGGTGCGATGTCTCCGAGGTTCTCATGCAGGCGGGCGGTGTTGTACCAGCCGACGTACTCGACGACTGCGAGCTCGAGCTGGCTGCGTGTCCGCCAGACGCGGTCTCGGATCAGCTCGGTCTTGAAACTGTCGACGAACGACTCGGCGAGCGCGTTGTCGTACGCATCACCAACACTTCCGACCGAGGCGAGCACGCGATGGTCGGTGAGCGTCTGGATATAGTCGATGCTCGTGTACTGCGAGCCGCGATCGCCGTGGTGGATCAGCTCGACGTCGGCGCCGGGCTCACGGCGATGGAGCGCCATCCGCACCGCGTCGAGGAAGAGGTCTGTGCGCATGTGGCCGGCGAGTTGCCAGCCGACGATCACCCGGCTGTAGGCGTCGAGGGTGAAGGCGAAGAAGACGAGACCGTCCCAGCAGCGCAGATAGGTGAGGTCGGCGACCCAGAGTTCGTTCGGGCCTATGACTGCGAAGTCACGTTGGACGAGGTCCGGCCGCCGCGCGCCCGCCCATCGGGCCTGGTCGCCCGCCACGGCTTGCCGCGCCGCTTCGCACCGACGATCCCGTTGCCCCTCATCAGCCGCTGCACCTGGCAGCGAGGGACCTGCTCGGCGGCGCGACGGAGCGCCAACCACATCCGCCGGTAGCCGTAGGCGTAGTAGTTGGCCGCCTGCAGCTCGCGGATCCGGCCGACCAGCCACTCGTCCTCGACCGCACGAGCAGA
>Ga0070714_100000821_pt1 | contig 21996 bp, 16 predicted proteins | sample LARL83metaG_FD_65450 | JGI IMG/M metagenome (GOLD analysis project Ga0070714, IMG submission 65450) | Corn, switchgrass and miscanthus rhizosphere microbial communities from Kellogg Biological Station, Michigan, USA - LAR L8-3 metaG | ecosystem: Host-associated > Plants > Roots > Rhizosphere ... | reverse complement strand
TCGCCGGGCCGGTTCAGAAGCTTGAGCTCGAACACCTCGGCGTAGAACTGGGCGCAGCGCTCTGCGTTCTTGGTGCGGAGCGCGATGTGATTGATGTAGCGGGGCTGCTCCCAGTCGTTCTCGGCGAAGATGTCCTTGGCGCTGGCCGAGCCCTTCTCGGCGAGATCGAACACGATCACGTCGGGATCGTGGGCGCTGTAGGCGGCGTTCGGGCGCTGCGACGGGCGCTGCACGTATTCGAGCGACGGATCGAACTTACGGATGCGGTCCAGCGCCAGCTTCAAGTCAGCGACCTCGAAACCGAAGTGATCGAGGCCGCTGCGACGACCTTCGCGGCGCGGGATGTTGTTGAGCCCGATCTGGCCGTCGCCGACCGGCACGGCGCGCGCCGGCCGCGGCTTGCTCGACGTCTTCATGCCGAACACGGCCTCGTAGAATTTGGCGTTCACCGCGTAGTTGTCGCTGGTGATGGCAAGATGATTGATCTTAGCGAACATCAGGCTCTCCCTGCGCGCCGCCGGCCGGTGCCGAGGCGCGCGCTGTCCGGTCACTTCTTGCCGGGAACGAAGATCGCCGTCACCTTGTCGATGATCGGCTGCGGCGTCTTGTACATTTTCTCGAGAAGCTGGTGGACCGCCTTGCCGTCGATGGCGTCGACCTCGAGCTTCTGCTTTTCGGCTTCGGCGACCAATGCCGGATCCCTGGCCGCGGCCATGAACGAATCGCCGAGGATCTTGACGCGATCGGCCGGCACGCCCGCGGGCAGCACGTAGGGCCGCCCCATCAGGAGGGACGCCACGGCAAGCTCCATCTCCTGGCGGTCCTCGGCGGTCTTGGCGAAATCGAGGATCAGCGGCACGTTCGGCAGATCGGGATGCTTCTCGAGGGCGATCTGGACGATCGGCGTGATCTTGCCGTCCTTGAGCCACTCCCCCTTGCCGCTCTTGATCGTCGAATAGAACGGCCCGGCGGAACCCTGCACCTCGCCTCGCTCCATGGCGAGGAAGATCTCGGTCTGGCCGACGTAGCCGTGGATGACGTTGAACTTGGTGCCCGCGGTCGCGTTCATCAGCCGCGCGTAGATGGTGTTGGAGGTCGCGGCGCCCGACGATCCCGTCGTCACTTCCTTCTCGGTCAACTCCTTGAAGGAATGGACCGGCGACGGATTCCAGAACACCGTCACCGCCACTTCCTTGGCCATCGAGCCGATCCAGTTCACTTTCAGCGGATCGAAATGGGCGTTCTCCTTGCCGCCGGAAATGCCCATCATCGGCTCGTAGCCGATGCTGTTCTGGACGGCGCCGACGGTGAGGCCGTCCTTGGGGACGCCGTTGGCGATGAGGTTCATCGCCTTGAGGCTGCCCGCCCCTGGCAGGTTCTGGACGACGATCTCAGGCTTGCCGGGAATGTGATCCGGCCAGTGCCGGGCGAGCAGGCGGGCGTAGGCGTCGTAGCCGCCGCCGGTACCCGACCCGACGATCAGCTTGATCTGCTTGCCCTTGTAGAAATCGTCGGCCGCCGCCGGGTGGGCGAGCAAGCCGAGCAGAGCACAGGCCAGCGCCGGGCGAGTCGCGCGCCGCCAAAATCCCGTCATCGTGTCTCTCCCCGTTGGTCGCTTTTCAATCGGTCGAGATCGAGTGCGTAGAGCGCCACCGCGTTGGATCCCAGGATCCGGTCGACCGTGGCCGGTGGCACCTCGCCACTCTCGCGCAGAATCCTGAGCGCCTCGATCTGAGCCGAGGTGTCGGTGTGGCCGTAATCGGTGCCGATGACGAGGTTTTCGTCGCCGACGCGATCGACGATGTAGGGGATGTCGTCGGTCGTCTCGACCGTCACCCAGATGTTGTTGTCCTTGAGCGGGCTCGCCGAGAGCCGCCGGCCCTTGCGTTTGAGGCGCTTCTCGACGTCGACCAGCGCGTAGGGCACCCAGCCCGCCGCCGCCTCGACGAACGCCCACCGCAGCTTCGGATGCTTCTTCGGAATCTCGTATTCGAGCAGCCAGTGGAATTGCGCGACCATGGCGAGCTTGAAGCGGGCGAAGTTGTGGCCCTCGTGGAAGGCGCCGTTGTGGTAGCTGGCGTTGCCGGAATGGAAGGTCAGCGCGAGGTCGAGCTCCTCGGCCGCCTGGAACAGCGGCTCGAAATAGGATTCGCCGACGTAGCGCTCGCACTCGAACGGGCGGACGAACACGGCGCAGGCGCCGTGGTCCTTGGCGAAGGCGAGCTCGTCGCGAATCCGGTGAGGCGAGAACAACGGCGCCATCGCCGCCCAGCGCAGCCGCCCGCCCGACGCCTTCCAGATGTCGGCGAGCCAGCGGTTGTAGGCGCGGAACTGCGCCAGCTCCTGGTCCGCGTCGCGCGCGGTCGGCACCAGGAAGATGGTCGGATACAGCACCTGGACGTCGATGTTGAGCTGGTCCATGTGCTGGAGCCGGGTGGTGACGTTGCCCATCTCGCGGGCGTCGTCGCTCAGGCCCTCCGTGTCGACGTTCTTGTCGGCGGGCTGGAGGTGATTGCCGGCGAACCAGTACTCCTTCTGCGCCTGCCCGCGGTTGGTGAGTTCGGCGGCCCCGCCCTCCACCTGGCGCAGCACCATCGGCGCGAAGCGGCGCTCGCCCTCGGCGAGATAGCTCCATGTGCGGTGGGATTCGATGACGTGGGCGTCGGAATCGATGGTCGGCATGACGGTCCTGACTGTGTCCCCGAAGGGCGATAACCCGAAGTTCCTTAAGGTCATTCTAGGAGGTATCATCCGGCGCACGCAACTCGACACCGCCCGGCCATGCGCGACGCCCTCAAAGTCTATGTGCCGATCGTCGCCATCCTCGTGGCGGCCGGTCTGATCGTCTGGCATCTCATGGCGCCGGCGCCGCCGCGCGATCTCGCCATCGCCGCCGGACCCGCCGACGGCGCCTACGCCGCCTTCGCCGAGCGCTACCGCAAGCTCCTCGCCGCGAGCGGCCTCACGCTCGAGGTGATCGCCACCTCGGGCTCGATCGAGAACCAGCGCCTGCTCGGCGAGGGCAAGGCCGATGTCGCGTTCATCCAGGGCGGCACCGTCGTCGCCAAGGACAACGGCGACCCGCCGGATGGAATCGAGGCGCTGGCGTCGCTTTACTACGAGCCGCTGTGGGTGTTCGTGCGCGGGCTGCGAGCGCCCGAACGGCTGCACCAGCTCGCGGGCAAGCGCCTGGCCATCGGTCCCGAAGGAAGCGGCACCCGGCCGCTGGCGCTGGCGCTGCTCGCCGCGAGCGGCGTCGCCACCGACGGCGCGGCGGCGGCCGGGCTGCTGCCGCTCGGCGGCGCCGACGCGGCCCAGGCGCTGCTCGACGGCACCGTCGACGCGGCGTTCTTCGTCACCGGGAAAGTCTCGCCGGCGATGCAGGCGTTGATCGATTCGCCGGCCGTCCGCCTGATGAACTTCACCCAGGGCGATGCCGTGAGCCACCGGCTGCCGTTCCTCTCCGCCGTCACCCTGCCGCGCGGCGGCATCGATCTCGCCCGCGACATCCCCGCGCGGCCGATGACGCTGGTGGCGCCGGCCGCCCAACTGGTGGCGCGCAGCGGCATCAATCCGGCGCTGGTCGACGCGCTCCTCGAGGCCGCGCAGACGATCCACCGCTCCGGCGGCCTGTTCGAGCGGCCGGGCGAGTTTCCCTCGCGCGACCGCGTCGAGCTGCCGCTCAACGCCGAGGCCGGGCACTATTTCCGCTCGGGGCCGTCGATCGCCCGGCGCTATCTTCCGTTCTGGGCGGCGAGCCTGGTCGAGCGCGCGCTCATACTTCTGCTGCCGCTGCTGACGCTGGCGATCCCGCTGATCAAGTTCGCGCCCGCCATCTACAACTGGCAGGTCAGCCGCCGCATCGTGAAGTGGTACCGGCGGCTTCGCCTGATCGAGATCGAAACCGAGAACGACGTGAGCCCGCGGCGCCGCCAGGCCCTGGTCGCCGAGCTCGATTCGATTCAGTCGCAGGTCGGCGCGATCAAGGTCCCGAGCGGATATGCGCAGAACCTCTACGAGCTCCGGCTGCACATCGATTTCGTGCAGCGCCTGATCGAAGCGCCGCCGCGCATGCCGGCCAAACCAGTGGCGGAGCGGGTCACGACGGGCTAAAAGGGGCGCCCTTGCATAACGATGCCGAACCGGCGCGCTGTCCCCCTTCGATGACCGATCCGACCTCCCTCGTCTTTCTCGTGCTGGCCTTGCTGGCCACCGGCGCCTTCAGCGGATTCCTCGCGGGCCTTCTCGGCGTCGGCGGCGGCATCGTCATCGTGCCGGTGCTGTTCCACGTCTTCAGCATCTTCAGCGTCGATCCGTCGATCCGGATGCAGGTTGCCGTCGGCACCTCGCTTGCCACGATCATTCCGACGGCGATGGTTTCCGCCCGCACCCATTGGCGAAAGGGCGGCGTCGACCAGGCTCTCCTTCGCCGCCTGGCACCGATGGTGTTCGTCGGCGTCGTCATCGGCACGCTGCTCGCGGGCGCCGTGTCGGGACAGGCGCTGACCGCCGTGTTCGCGACCGTGGCGCTTCTGGTCTCGGTCAACATGGCGATCGGCCAGGGCGCCATCACCATCGGCAAGCAGCTCCCCGGCCGCGTCGGCGTCGGCGCCATGGGCACGGTCATCGGCACCATATCGGCCATGATGGGCATCGGCGGCGGCACCCTGACGGTGCCGCTGCTGTCGCTGTTCAGCTATCCGATCCGCACCGCCGTCGGCACCGCGGCGGCGCTCGGGCTCGTCATCTCGATTCCCGGCGCGATCGGCTTCGTCCTCACCGGCCACGGACAGGCGGCCTTGCCGCCGTTCTCGTTCGGCTACGTCGACTGGGCCGGCTTTCTTGCCATCGTGCCGACGTCGATCTTCATGGCGCCGTGGGGCGCCAGGGCGGCCCATGCCATCAGCCGCGTCTGGCTGTCGCGCGCATTCGCCTTTTTCCTCGCCGCGACATCGCTCAAGATGTTCTGGAGCCTGATGCACTGACATCGGGCCGTTCCCGTTGCGGGGGCCTCATGCCGGAACCGAAGCCGCACCTCGTCGTCGAACAGGGCGACATCACCGCCTACGCCGTCGATGCGATCGTCAATGCCGCCAACGAGGCGCTCGCGCCCGGCGGCGGCGTGTGCGGCGCGATCCACCGTCGCGCCGGTCCCGAGCTCGCGGCGGCCTGCGCGCGTCTCGGCGAATGCCCCACCGGCGAGGCGCGGCTCACTCCGGGCTTCCGGCTCCCCGCCCGCTTCGTGATCCATGCCGTGGGACCGGTGTGGCACGGCGGCGGCCACGGCGAGGATCGCTTGCTGGCGGATTGCTACCGAGCCATCGCCGCCATCGTCCGGCGCGAGGCGTTCCGCACTGTCGCCGTCCCGGCGATCTCCACCGGCATCTACGGCTTTCCAGCGCCACGCGCGGCGCGCATCGCGCTTGCGACCATGGCCGAAGCTCTCGCCGGATGCGATGCGACGATGACCTTCGTCGCCTTCGGCGGCGACAGCTTCGCGGATCTGAGCGCCGCCCGCGCGGCCCTCGAAGGACCGTGACGCTACTTCATCGCCTTCGCGACCATGTCGATGATGGGCTTCGGCGTCTTGTAGATTTCGTCGACCGTCTTCTCGACGCCCTCGCCGTCGAGCGGCTGATCGGGCTCGAGATGGCGCTTGCGCGCATCCGCGAGATACTCCGGGTCTTTCGTCATCTTGGAGAACGCCGCCCGCAGCGCCTTGACGCGATCGGCGGGGACGCCGGGCGGCCCGGCGATGGGACGCCCCATCTCGTCCGGCGCCAGCAGGAACTTGAGCGCGGCGATCACGTCGTCTCCCTTGCCACGCGCCTTGGCGATATCGACGATGGTCGGAATGTTGGGAAGCTCGGGATGGCGCGCAAGCGCGTTCTGGAAAATGATCTTGAGCTTTCCTTCGTCCAGCAGCGCCTTGCTGGTGGCCTTGACGCTGTCGTAGGACATGAAGCGTCCGTTGGCCTCGCCCTGCTCGATCGCCTTCAGGGTCTCGCGCGACCCGACATAGCCGGTGATCAGCTTGAACTTGGTGCCAAGCACCGAGTTCATGAACTTCGGATAGTAATCGGTGTCGGAGGCGGCGCCGGTGCCGGCGACGATCATCTGCTTGGTGAACAGGTCCTCGGGCGACTTGATCGGCCCGGTGGACCATTCGATCAGCAGCGACTGGCTCGCCGCCAGGCTGCCGATCCAGGTGAAGCGCCGAGGATCGAATTTCGTATTGGGCGCATCGGGGTTGAACAGCGGCTGCATCTCGATCGGCCCGGTGTAGGCCAGCACGGTGCCATCCCGCTTGGCGACGTTGTAAAGGTAGTTGGCCAGCGTCAGGCCGCCGGCGCCGCCCATGTTCTGGGCGATCATGTTGGGCTTGCCCGGAAGGAACTGCGGCAGGTGCTGCGCCATCAGCCGCGAATAGGAATCGAAGCCGCCGCCGGGCGTCCCGGCAATGAGCACGACGACGGTGTTGTTGCGGTAGAACGATTCGACGGTTTGCGCGGATGCCGGCGCGGCGAGCGCCAAGGCCGCGGCGAGCGCCAAGGCGATCGGTTTCGAAGTGCTCATGTTTCCCCCTGCGGAAGCGGCCTGACGTTGCCGGCCATGATAAAGGCGGGCGCGCGGCCTGCATAGGCCGCCCGCCGGAGAGGGCAAATCACGCCGCGTCGCCGCGCAGCGCCTTGAGCAGCGTGGCGATGCGCACCGGCTTGGTCAGCACCGCGACCGAGGACAGCCCGCGTGCTGCAGCCAGCTTCTCCGCGAGCCGGCCGTAGTTCGGATTGAAGCCCGTCACCACGATAAGCCGCACATGGGCTCCTTCCGTGCCGAGCCAATCGATGAACTCGATGCCATCGACGTGCGGCATGATCAGATCGAGAAGAACGATGTCCGGCCGGAACTCGCGAAAACGCCGGCGGCCGATCGCGCCGTTGCCGGCCGAGGCGACGGCAAAGTCGTAGCGTTCGCCGACCTCGCAGACGAAACGCGCGAAGTCGGCGTCGTCATCCACCACCAGCAATCGTGCTTGTCCGTCGCCGTTGCTCATGCCGCGCGCTCCGCAAGAACCGCCGCTATCTTGCGTCCCAGCTCGGCCCAGCGATAGGGCTTCGCGACCAGCTCCCAGCCCCGTTCCGCGACATCGTCGGGTATCACCGCCTTCTCCGTATAGCCGGACGTGAACAGGACTTTGATGTTCGGGCGGCGCTGTGCCGCCTCGCGGGCGAGGTCGAAGCCGGTCATGCCGCCCGGCAGCAGCACATCGCTGAACAGAAGTTGCACCGTCGGCTCGTCGTCGAGCAACCGCAACGCGTCCCTGCCGTTGGCAGCCTCCACCGGGCGGTAGCCGAGATCCTTGAGCGCGGTGACGGAGAGGATGCGCATATCGACGTTGTCTTCCACGACGAGCACCGTCTCCCCGGAACCGCGCGGAACGGACGCGGCCACGTCGCTGATCCCTCCTTCGTGGACTTCCTCGTCCGACCGCGGCAGATAAATGCGCACTATCGTTCCCTCGCCGGGTGCGCTGTCGATCTTGACGTAGCCCCCCGACTGGCTGACGAAGCCATAGACCATGCTGAGCCCCAGGCCCGATCCCTTGCCCACCTCCTTGGTGGTGAAGAACGGATCGAAGCAGCGCTCCAGCACGTCCACCGGCATGCCGACGCCGTTGTCCGAAACGCCGATCATGACGTACTCGCCCGGCGCGGCACCGGGGTTCGCCTGCGCGAAATCGTCGTCGAGCGTGGCGTTCGTCATCGCGATCGAGAGCTTGCCGCCCTTCGGCATCGCATCCCGGGCATTGATGGCGAGATTGAGGATGGCGCTTTCGAGGTGCCCGGCGTCGACCTTGATCGGCCACAGCCCCGGTGTCTCCTTTGCCGAGACGTCGATGGTGCCGCCCAGGCTGCGGCGCAGCATGCTCGACATTGCCGACATCAGCCGGTTGATGTCGACCAACTGCGGATGAAGCGTTTGACGGCGCGAGAACGCGAGCAGGCGATGCGTCAGCGAAGCGCCCCGTTCCGCGGCGTCCAGCGTGCGGTCGACGAGGTCGAGCTGACGGGCGATCGGCTTCCCTTCCATCTCGAAGCGCAGCAGATCGAGGTTGCCGACGATCACGCCGAGCAGATTGTTGAAGTCGTGGGCGATGCCGCCGGTGAGCTGCCCCACCGCTTCCATCTTCTGAGCCTGCCGGAGTTGCGCCTCGATCGCGCGGCGCTCGCTGACGTCCTGGGCGACGTAGAGGGCGGCGACGATGTCGTCGGTCCAATCGCGCAGGGGAACCGCCGTCACGACCACCGACCGGAGGCCGCCCTTGAGCCCCTCGATCTCGAATTCCCGGGTCGACGTCTCGCCGCAGAGGACGCGGCGGTGCAAAGCGCGGAACGCCGCGCGCTGCGCGGGAACGACCAAGGGAAACGCCGATCGACCGATGATCTCCGCGGTTTCGTGCGCCTGCCACATCGCCAGACCGGCGGGATTGATTTCGAGCACCGTGCCGTCGCGTGAGATGAGCTGCAGGCACTGCGGCTCGGCCTCGAAGATCGCGCGCATGCGCGCTTGACTCTCGCGCAGCGCACCCGTCCGCTCGATCACGTCGCCCTTGAGCCGCGCGTTCAGCCGCCGGAGATCCTCTTCGGCCTTGCGGCGGCGCGTGATGTCGCGCACCACGCCGAACAGGCCCGATACGTTGCCGTCGCCATCGGTCTCGGGCCGCGCGATCACCTCGACGTTCCGAACCATGCCCTCGGGGCGAATGAGGCGGACGTCCAGGGTGAATGCGGTGCCGCTCGCCAACGCCTCGCGGATCGCCTGCTCGATCGTCGAGCGATCCTCGGGGTGAAACGCCGCAAGCGACGCCTCGAATGTCGGCGTGAAGGTCTCCGGCTGACGGCCATGGATCAGGAACACGCCCCGCGACCATGTCAGGGCTTGCGTTGCCGCGTCGAGGCGCCAATGCCCGAAGTGGCTCAGCTCCTCGCCGAGCTCGAGCATGCGGTTGCGGGCGATGAGAGTCTGCGCATGATCCGTCGCGATGCGGCGGAATTCGCCCAGCGCGCGGGCCATGTCGCCGATTTCGTTGTGCCATTGCAGCCCCTCGATCGGGGCGGCCATATCGCCGTCCGCGAAGCGCCGCATCGTGCCGGTCGCAGCCTCGATCGGCGCCACGATATGCCGCACCACCAGCCACCCCGTCGCCGAAGCGACCAGCAGTCCGGCGAGCAGCCACAACGCACACTGCACGAGTTCCGATCGCGCCTCGATGCGATTCTGATGGGCGCGATCGACCGAGACTGCCTCCACCGCCTCGACGATCTCGACGATCGAGTTGAGGGCCTCCACGGAGGCGTTGCCGAATGCGGCACGCGAGAACGGATAGCTGTCGCCGTCGGCCGCCGCCGCCAGCGTCAGTTCCTGCATGCGGTTGAACTCGCCGAAATACCGATCCTTCGAGCTAGCCACGGCAGCGTGGACGCGCGGATCGCTGGCGAGGGCGCTCATCCGCTCGATCCGCTCCCAATCGCCGGCGACACGCCCCGACAGGCGAGCGATTTCGGTGAGTTGCGGGCCGCCCAGAGGATGCCGCCCCGCGATCGCCGAACCGATCAGCGTCATTTCGGTCCCGGCCGACAGCCGCAGCCCGAAGCCGGCGACCTTGATGTCGGCAAGGATGGAAAGCTCGCTGCCGCCGACGTGCTTTCCCATCACCAGCGAGAGATCCTCGATGCGCCCGATCATTCGCGTCACCGTCGGGAACCAGAGATCGGTGACCGAAACCGCGCGCCCACGCGGCTGGCGGGCAAGCTCGGCGTCCACCCGTACCCGCAGCTCTTCGATGCGCCCTCTCAGGACGGCGATCTCGGCGACGCGCGGCGCGATCTCCCCATCGTCCAGATCGGCGAGATTCGGCAGGACGCGCTCGAGGGCCTGGTTCCCAAGCGCCCGCTGCTCGCTGACGAAGGCGATATCGGCCGCGTCGGGCGGATCGGCGCTGCGCAGCAGGACATCGATGCGGCCGCGTTCGAGGGCGAGATGCTTGGCTGCGGTGATCAGGCCGTTGACGTAGCCGTTGAGAGCTTCGCCGCGGCGCGCATCGCTGAAATTGGTCCACGCCTGCTGAACATCGTTCAGGGTGATCGCCATGAGCGCGAGGGTGACCACCAAAATCCCGCCCAGGATCTGGCCGCGAATGCCAAAGGCCGGCTTTCGTAGAAACGGCAGTGTGGATCGGCCCATCCCGGGGGATTTCTCGCTGCTTGGATCGGCGCCGCCGCTACCCCATCGTCCGACGATGGTCGGCGGTCGGATCGATCGATCTTTCGACACGCTTCCGCATCTTTTGGCCGGTCCAGTATAGACCAGCCTGGGCGGGCTTTGGCACTCCCCGGATGCCAGAAAACGAGAGCGCCATCCATGAGTCGGAGTGCCCGCCGGCGTCCCCATCTCACCGGATGGGCTCCCCAGTAAGCAATCCATGCCTTTTTTTGTCATGCGCGGACTTGCTCCGCGCATCCACGAGTTTTTCAAAGAATCGTTTCGTAGATATCCGACCAAGTCGGATTCTGTTCGCGGATGAGCCGCACCTTGGAAGCGCGCGACCAGTGCTTGAGCGTCTTCTCACGCTGGATCGCCAAGCGGATGTCGTCATGGTGCTCGACGTACACCAGTCGCTTCAAGCCGTAGCGTTTCGTGAAGCCATCGACGATACCAGCGCGATGTTCGCCGGTGCGTCTCGCGATATCGGAAGTCACACCGATATAGAGCGCGTGCCGTTCGGCCTATTGGTGAGGATGTAGACCCAACCGCCGTTCATCCTGCGACTGTGCAGTGTCTTCGCGGAAAACAAAAGAAACTCGTGGATGCGCGGAGCAAGTCCGCGCATGACAAAAGAGAAAAGGCGGGCGCCGCTAATGATGTTCGATGGCACTCTTTTTCGTCGTGTCCGGACTTGCTCCGCGCACCACGTGTTGTTTCTTTTGGCCCACGAAAAACAACAGAAAAGGCGTGGATACCCGGCCCGTCGCCCGAAGAGCGGCTCTTTCAATCAAAAGCCGGCCGTACGACCGGAGCCGGGCATGACGCTCTGAGTGAACGAGTCTCAACCGGACAGCCGTGGAGCAAGTCCGGCCATGACGAAAAAAGGTGCGGCCGCAAAGCCAGAAAAAGACCTGAAACCGCGACGCCCAGATTGGATGCGCCGGCGACGCCGTTAACCTTCGCCCTTTAGTCTCATCGCAAGCCTTTGATTTTGTTACAACACGGCCAATCCTTGCGCTGGCATACCGCTCATGCAGAATCAACGCGGCACACCGGCAGCGGTTGTGGCCCAAATGCCGCCCGCTCGGACCTCCCCTGGCGTGCGCGCAAAGAACAGCACGGGGCTTCGCCTCTCATAATGTAAAAACGCCGCTCCCGTTCGCCACCGCCGTTGGCACCTCGTTGTAGCGGCCTCTCCGCATCGCAGTCCGAACCAGCACCCGTTCCCGCATCATGACCGCTGCCTGTCCGCCGTCCGCTCACGATTCCGCCTGCCGTCCTTCCGCCCTCGGCCGACTCGCACTCGGCGCGATCGGCGTGGTCTACGGCGACATCGGCACCAGCCCGCTCTACGCCCTCAAGGAATGCTTTGCCGGCGTGCATCAACTGACGCTCGATAGGCCGCACGTCCTCGGCGTGCTGTCGCTGATCTTCTGGTCCCTCGCGGTGATCGTCTCCGGCAAGTACATCACCGTCATGCTGCGGGCCGACAACCGCGGCGAAGGCGGCAGCCTGGCGTTGCTGGCGCTCCTTCAGCCGGCGACCCGCGGCCGCTATCTCGGCTACTTCGTGGTCCTGCTCGGCATCTTCGCCTCGGCGCTGTTCTACGGCGACAGCATGATCACCCCGGCGATTTCCGTGCTCAGCGCGGTCGAGGGTCTCAACGTCGCCGTGCCCGCCCTCGGCTCGTGGGTCATTCCCATCACGCTCGGGATTCTGGCGTCGCTTCTCCTGATCCAGCGCCGCGGCACCGCGGCGGTCGGTGCGTTGTTCGGCCCGGCCATGTGCCTGTGGTTCGCCATCATCGCCGTGCTGGGGCTGATCGGCGTCATCCAGCGGCCGCAGGTGCTCGCCGCGCTCGACCCGCGCTACGCGATCGACTTCTTCCTGGAGGACGGCTGGGCCGCGTTTCTCGCCTTGGGCTCGGTGGTGCTGGCGCTGACCGGCGCCGAGGCGCTCTACGCCGACATGGGCCATTTCGGCCGCAAACCCATCCGCATCGCCTGGTTCATGCTGGTGCTGCCGGCCCTCCTTCTCAATTACTTCGGCCAGGGCGCGTTGCTGATCGAGACGCCCGCCGCGATCGACAGCCCGTTCTACCGACTCGCTCCGGACTGGGCGCTGATACCCCTCGTCGGCCTCGCCACCATCGCCACCATCATTGCCTCCCAGGCCGTCATTTCCGGCGCCTTCTCGGTAACGCGCCAGGCGATCCAGCTCGGGTTCCTGCCGCGGATGAACATCATCCACACCTCCGAGAGCGAGATCGGCCAGATTTACATTCCGTTCGTGAACTGGTCGCTGCTGGTCGCGGTGTCGGCGCTGGTGATGGGCTTCGGCTCGTCCACGAATCTCGCCGCCGCCTACGGCGTCGCCGTCACCGGCACCATGGTGATCGATACGCTGCTGCTCTCGGTCGTGGTCTTTGCGATGTGGAAGTGGAACGTGTTTGCCGCCGGCGCCCTGATCGGCCTCTTTCTCACCTTCGAGCTGTCCTTCTTCCTCGCCAATCTCACCAAGATCCCGCACGGCGGCTGGTTTCCGTTGATGATGGGCCTCATCATCTTCGTGCTGCTGACGACGTGGAAGCGCGGCCGCGCGCTGCTCACCCAGCGCCTGCAGGGCGACCTGCTTCCGGTCGAGACGTTCGTCAGTTCGCTGACGCCGAAGATTCAGCGCGTTCCCGGAACCGCGGTGTTCCTCACCGGAACCCGCGAAGGAATCCCGCACGCGCTCCTGCACAACCTGAAGCACAACAAGGTGCTGCACGAACGGGTGGTCCTGCTCACGGTCCTCGTCGAGGAAATGCCGCACGTGCCCGAGAGTCAGCGCATCGAGGTGCGGCCGCTGGCGGGCCGTCTCTATCGCGTCGTCGTCCGCTACGGGTTCATGCAAACGCCGAACGTGCCGGCGGCGCTGATGCTCGGCGAGAAGGCCGGCCTCGCGTTCGATCTGATGGAGACGTCGTTCTTCCTGTCGCGCGAGACGCTGATCCCGAGCGCGGTGCCCGGGATGGCGCTGTGGCGCGAGGCGCTGTTCTCGTGGATGTCGCGCAACGCCGCCACGGCGATGAACTTCTTCCGCCTGCCGCCGAACCGCGTCGTCGAACTCGGCACACAAGTTGAATTTTAAAGGGCGGACGCCGACATTTTGCCTTTATTCGACATAGCAAAGCTCCGTGCAGTAACGTGCGAAATGGTTTCTCCTTGCTTTTCGCCGCGAAACGGCGTTCGATACCTGAACAACTAACTTTTTGGCTATGCCTTGCCGATTGTGCCCTTACGGGGCGCCGCCCCAAGACCCCCCAAAACCCAGGTTGTTTCGGATCGCTCGATGATCGTGATGATCCATGTCTGACTACCCCAGGAGACTAGTATGGCTACCGGTACCGTGAAATGGTTCAACCCCGCCAAGGGCTTCGGCTTCATTAAGCCGGAAGACGGCACGAAGGATGTGTTCGTTCACATCAGCGCCGTCGAGCGTGCAGGCCTCGACTCGCTCGTCGAGGGGCAGCGCGTCAGCTTCGAGGTGACGATGGAGCGCGGCAAGGCCGCCGCCACCAACCTCCGCGCGGAATAACGCCGGGGCTCCGGCGATCGACTGTGAACTGAAGCGGCGGCCGAGAGGCCGCCGCTTCTTTTCGACTCCGGTTGTCGCGCTCATGTTGACTTCGACCGCCGGGGTTGCGACAGAACGCCGGTGATCACGCTCGCCGATCTCGCCATCGCCCCGCTGTTGCCGGAGATCGGCGACCGCCTCGCCGCATCTTCGCGCCTCGTTCTCGAAGCGCCGCCCGGCGCCGGCAAGACGACCGGCGTGCCCCTCGCTCTCGTCGACGCCGACTGGCTCGGCGGTCGCACCATTCTTCTCCTCGAGCCGCGTCGGATCGCCGCCCGCGCCGCCGCAGCCCGCATGGCGGCATTGCTAGGCGAACCGCTCGGCGAGACGGTCGGCTATCGCACCCGCCTCGATTCGCGCGTCGGCCCGCGCACGCGGATCGAAGTCGTCACCGAAGGCATCCTCACCCGGCGCATCCAGTCGGACCCCGAGCTGGCCGGCGTCGGGCTGGCGATCTTCGACGAATTCCACGAGCGCAGCCTCGTCGCCGACCTCGGCCTGGCGCTGACGCTCGACACGGCGAAGGCGCTGCGCCCCGATCTGCGCGTGCTGGTCATGTCGGCAACGCTCGACGGCGGCGCCATCGCCCGGCTCCTCGACGACGCGCCAATCCTGCGCGCCGAGGGACGGGCGTTTCCGGTCGAGACGCGCCATCTGCCCGCTCCGCCCGGCGGCGGCAACCCCATCCCCGCCATCGTCGCGGCGGTTCGCCGCGCCCTCCGCGAAACCGAAGGCGACGTGCTGACGTTCCTCCCCGGCGAGCGCGAAATCCGCGCCGCCGAGCGCGCGCTCTCGGATACTCCGGGGACGCTCGTCGTGCCGCTTTTCGGCGCGCTCGCACCCGATGCCCAGGATCGGGTCTTCGCGCCGGCGCCCAAGGGCCTGCGCAAGATCGTCCTTGCGACGTCCATCGCCGAAACCAGCCTCACCATCGACGGCATCCGCGTCGTGATCGATTCCGGGCTTGCCCGCGAGCCGCGCTTCGACCCGGCAAGCGGCCTGACCCGGCTCGAGACCGTGCGCGTCTCGCAAGCGGCCGCCGACCAGCGACGCGGGCGCGCCGGCCGCACCGCGCCGGGCGTCGCCTATCGCCTGTGGGCCGAGGCGGCGACCAAAGGCCTGGCGCCGCGGGCGACGCCGGAAATCCTCCAGGCAGACCTCGCGCCCCTTGCGCTGGAACTGGCGCAGTGGGGCATCGCCGATCCGGCCTCGCTCGCCTGGCTCGATCCGCCGCCGGCGGCGGCTTATGCCGAGGCGTGCGCACTCCTGACCGAGCTCGGCGCGCTCGATCGCGAGCGGCGGTTGACCGACCATGGCCGTGCGATGGCGCGGCTGCCGCTTCATCCCCGCCTCGCCCACATGGCCATTGCCGCCCACGGCATGGGCTTCGGACGCGAAGCGGCGCTCCTCGCAGCCCTTCTCGCCGAACGCGACGTGCTCGCCGGTCCCGGCGTCGCCCGCGATGCCGATGTCCGGTTGCGGATCGACGCGCTGCACCGCGCCGGAAGTCCGCTGCCGCCCGGCATCTCGGTCCGCGAGGGAACGCGGCGCCGCGCCCTCGCCGCCGCCCGGCAAATCCGCAGCCTGTTGCGCGCGAACGAGACGAAGGACGCGCCGCAGACCGGGGCGCTCGGTGTTCTCATCGCCCTCGCCTATCCCGATCGCATCGCCCAATCGCGGCCGAGCGGCGGCTTCCGCATGGCGAACGGTCGCGGCGCGGCGCTTGACGACGGCGATGCGCTCGCCCGCGAGCCGTGGCTCGCCGTTGCCGAGGTCGGCGGCGGCGACAAGGATGCGCGCATCTTTCTCGCCGCGCCGCTCGCGCGCGCCGACATCGAGGAGCACTTCTCCGCGTCGATCGAAACGCGGGAGGATGTCGCCTGGAATCCGCGCAGCGAAACCGTCGCTGCGCGCCGGCAGCGGTGCCTCGGCGCCCTCGTCCTCGACGACGCCCATTGGGCGGCGGCGCCGCCGGAGCGGGTCGCCGAAGCGCTGCTCGCGGGCGTGCGCGCCCTCGGCCTCGACGCGCTGCCGTGGACGGCGGAAGCGCGGCAGATCTGTGCGCGCGTTGCGTTCCTCTCCGCGCTCGACGGCGATGCGGGGTGGCCGGAGCTTTCCGATGCGGCGCTCGCGGCAACCCTCGACGACTGGCTGCTGCCGTACCTGGCGGGCCGGCGCAGCCGCGCCGACCTCGGCGCGCTGGACCTTGCCGCGATTCTCGGCGCGCGCCTGACCTGGGAGCAGAAGCGGCGGCTCGACGCCGAGGCGCCGACGACGGTTCGACTCCCGAACGGCCGCGGCGTGACGCTCGATTACGGCGGCGGCGAAGCGCCGATCCTCGCAGCAAAAGTGCAGGAGCTGTTCGGCATGGCCGATACGCCGCGCATCGGCAATGGGCGCGTGCCGCTCACCCTTCACATCCTGAGCCCGGCCGGCCGCCCGGTGCAGGTCACCCGCGATCTCGCCGGTTTCTGGCGAGGCTCCTATGCCGACGTGCGGAAGGATCTGCGCGGACGCTATCCCAAGCACCGCTGGCCCGACGATCCGGTTAACGCCGCGCCGGCCGGCCCGGCACGGCCGCGCCGCTGATCCGCCGGCTGTGCTAGGCTCGACGGATGACTCGCCGACCGATTCTCGAGCCGTCAGCGGCCCCTTTTCTGGATGAGGCGCGTCCGCGCGACACCGCGACCGTCGGACTCGCGGCGGTCGCCGTCGCCGTCAGCGACGACGAGCCCAAGGTGCTGGCGATCCGCAGCGATGGCTCCGACGAGCTGCCGTCGGGCCCGCTCGAACCGCAGCACCGGACGCTGGAAGCGGGCCTGCGCGCCTGGGTGGAAACCCAGACCAGCCAGACGCTCGGCTATGTCGAGCAGCTCTACACCTTCGGCGACCGCAACCGGCAGCCGCACAACCACGACGTCCGGGCGCTGTCGATCGGCTATCTGGCGCTGGTGCGGGAAGCCCGCCCGTCCGGCTCGCGCAACGCCGAATGGCGCGACTGGTACCGCTACTTCCCCTGGGAGGACTGGCGCGGCGGCCGTCCCGACATCCTGGCGTCCATCGCCGACGCCCTCCACCGCTGGGCGGCGGCGGCGGCAACCGTCGAGGAGCGGCGGCTGCGCGAGGCGCGCACCCGCGTAACCTTCGGTTACGGCCCCGAACACTGGAACGACGAGCAGGTACTGGAGCGTTATGAGCTCCTTTACGAGGTCGGACTGGTGCCGGAATCCCATCGTGACGGCGTCAAGGTGTGGACAAAGCCCGGCGAGGTTGTGGAGAAAGCCGAAGCGATGGCGGCCGACCACCGGCGCATTCTCGCCACCGCGATCGCCCGCCTGCGCGGCAAGATCAAGTACCGCCCGGTCGTATTCGAGCTGATGCCGCCGGAGTTTACGCTGTCCCGGCTGCAGCGCACGGTCGAGGCGCTGGCCGGCGTGCGGCTGCACGCGTCCAACTTCCGCCGGCTGGTCGAAACCCAGGGCCTGGTCGAGGAAACCGGCGGGGTCAGCGCCGAGACCGGCGGCCGGCCGGCGCGCCTCGTTCGCTTCCGCCGCGACGTCCTGACCGAGCGTCCGGCCCCCGGCATGCGCCTCCCCCTGTCCCGCCGCGGCCGGTAAGTCGTTGCTCTGAAGAGAAATTTCAAAAGTGAACGCATAGGGGTTGACGGATTTATTCTCAAACTTAGTATATTGATCCTGTCGCCGGGCTTTGCCCGGTTCCTTTTGGCTCCACTAATACTCATTTCGAGAATAAGAGGCTCGGCCATGACCCCTCCTGATGGCACGCTGCCGTTCACCGCGGATGTCGCCGCCGCGACGGCGCCGCTCTACGAGCGGCTCAAGGCGGTCATTCCGGCGCTCGAATGGCCGGTGTTCGCGCCCGAGATCGACGCGATCCGGCGGCTCAAGCGCGAGCGCAACGCGATCGTCCTCGCCCACAACTACCAGACTCCGGAAATCTTCCACGGCGTCGCCGACATCGTCGGCGATTCGCTGGCGCTCGCCCGCGAGGCCGCCAAGGCCAGCGCCGACGTCATCGTCCTCGCCGGCGTCCACTTCATGGCCGAGACCGCGAAACTCCTCAACCCCGGCAAGACTGTCCTCATTCCCGACGCTAAGGCCGGCTGCTCGCTCGCCGAGTCGATCACCGGCGCCGATGTGCGTCTCTTGCGCCAGCGTTACCCCGGCGTGCCGGTGGTGACCTACGTCAACACCTCGGCCGAAGTGAAGGCGGAGAGCGACATCTGCTGCACCTCCGGCAACGCCGTCAAAGTGGTCGAGAGCCTCGGCGTGCCGCGCGTCATCTTCCTGCCCGACGAGTATCTCGCCCGCAACGTCGCGGCCCAGACCAGGGTCGAGATCATCAGTTGGAAGGGCCGCTGCGAGGTGCACGAGCGCTTTACCGCCAACGACATCGCGACTCTGCGCAGGAACTATCCGGGCGTGATCGTCCTCGCCCACCCCGAGTGCTCGCCCGATGTCGTTGCCGCGTCGGATTTCGCCGGCTCGACCGCCGGCATGGCCGACTACGTCGGCAGCAAGCATCCCGGCCGCGTCGTGCTGATCACCGAATGCTCGATGGCCGACAACGTCGCCGTGCAGCACCCGGAGGTCGATTTCGTGCGCCCGTGCAATCTCTGCCCGCACATGAAGCGCATCACGCTGCCCAAGATTCGCCATGCCCTCGAGACGATGACCCACGAGATCGTGCTCGATCCCACCACCGCCGGGCGCGCCCGCTCCGCCGTCGAGCGCATGATCGCGGTGCGCTGAGGCGCTTATGTCGCAGGGTAATCAGCACCCGGTCGTCGTCGTCGGAGCCGGCATCGCCGGCCTTTCGGTGGCACTCGATCTCGCGCCGCGCGCCACGGTCGTTCTGAGTCCCGCGCCGCTCGGCCGCGGCGTCGCGACCGCCTGGGCCCAGGGCGGCATTGCCGCCGCGATCGGCAGCGACGATCTCCCCGACCTTCATGCCACCGATACCCGTGCCGCCGCAGCCGGCATCGGCGATCCCGACGTCGCCAAACGGGTCGCCGCGGCGGCACCCGGCTGCATCGAGCGGCTGATCGCGCGCGGCGTCGCGTTCGACCGCACCGCCGATGGCGTCTTGGCGCTCGGTCTCGAAGCCGCCCACTCGCGCCGCCGCATCGTTCACGCCGGCGGCGATGCCACCGGCGCCGTTGCCATCGACGCGCTCATCAAGACTGCGCGCGCAACGCCCTCGATCGCATTCGAAGAACGCACGCGGGCCGTCTCTCTCGTGGTCGACGACGACGCCGTCGTCGGCGTCGAGATCGAGCGCGACGGAAAGCGCGCCATCATCGCGGCATCGGCCGTCATCCTGGCGACTGGAGGCATCGGCGGACTCTACGCGAACACCACCAATCCGCTGGGCGCGGTCGGAGCCGGCGTGGCGCTCGCCGCGCGCGCCGGCGCGCGCCTTCGCGACATGGAGTTCGTCCAGTTCCACCCCACCGCGATTGCCGTCGGCCGCGACCCGATGCCGCTTGCGAGCGAGGCCGTGCGCGGCGAAGGCGCCGTTCTTATCACCGAGCGCGGACAGCGTTTCATGGCGACCGTACCGAACGCCGAGCTTGCGCCGCGCGATGTCGTCGCCCGCGCCATCGCCCGCGAGATTGCCGCCGGCCGTTCGGTGTTCCTGGATTCCCGCGCCGCCCTCGGCGCCGATTTCGCCAAACGCTTCCCGTCGGTCACCGCGTCGTGCCGCGAGGTCGGCCTCGATCCCGCGGTGCAGCCGATTCCGGTCCGTCCTGCCGCCCACTACCATATGGGCGGCGTCGCCGTCGACGGGCGCGGCCGCACGAGCATCGCCGGGCTCTGGGCGTGCGGCGAAGTCGCTGCCACCGGCCTTCACGGCGCCAACCGCCTCGCTTCCAACTCGCTCCTCGAAGCCGTCGCGTTCGCGCGCTGGATCGCCGAGGACATCGCCGGAATGCCCACGATCGCCACACGCAGGATTTCAACCGAAACATCAGCGAGACGTGCCGACGTGCCGGCGGCGGCAACGATCGCCGAGCTCCGCCACCTCATGACCGATGCGGTCGGCGTCGTGCGGGACGCTTCGGGTCTTGCGCGAGCCGTTGCACGACTTTCGGAACTCGCGTTCGATGGAACGCCAGCGCTCGCCGATCGGGCGCTGGTCGGGCTTTTGATTGCGGCATCCGCCTGGAAGCGAACCGAAAGCCGCGGCGGTCATTTCCGTAGCGACTACCCGGTTGCGTCGCCCGCCTGGGCGCAGCCATCCGCCATTGGGCTCGACGAGGCATGTGCGCTCGCGCGCGAAATTCCGCCTGAGTCGCGCCGCGCCGTGGCCGGCAGCATCTGATGTCCCCGAGAGGAACGCCGCCGGGTCGCCCCGGCGGCGTCAAAACGCGGAAACCTCACCGCAACCGGCGAGGCCGTCAGTAATCGACGATGTCCACGTCCTTCGTCTCGGGCAGGAAGATGAGCCCGACGACGAAACTCATGCTCGCAATTATGATCGGATACCAGAGCCCGCTGTAGATATCGCCGGAGGCCGCCACGATGGCGAACACCGTCGCCGGGAGGAATCCGCCGAACCAGCCATTGCCGATGTGGTACGGCAGCGACACGCCGCTGTAGCGAATGCGCGTCGGGAACAGTTCCACCAGCCACGCCGCGATCGGGCCGTAGACCAGCGTCACGTAGATGACCAGGACGGTCAGCAGGAGAACGGTCGGCACGTAGCGGATCTGATTGGTATCCGCCGCGTTCGGATAGCCATGCTGCGTGATCGCTTGGCCGAGCACGGTTGCGAAGCTCGGGGTATTCGCAGGGATAACTTCCTCGCCGACCTTCACCTGCGCGACCGTACCCTTGGACGCCGATTGATTTGAGTAGTTCACCGAACGGGCGACCAGCGCCGACTTGGCAATGTCGCAGGAGGAGGTGAACTTTTCCGTTCCAGTCAACTTGAGCTGGAACGAACACTCGCTTGCATCGGCGATGACGGTGACCGGCGACGCGCTCAGCGCTTTCTCCAAGGCTGGATTGGCGAAGTGCGTGATCGCCGAGAAGATCGGGAAATAGGTCAACGCCGCCAGCAGGAAGCCCGCGAGAATAACAGGCTTCCTGCCGATCTTGTCGGACAGCCATCCGAACAGGAGGAAGAAGGGCGTGCCGATTGCGAGTGCCACGGCGATCATGATCTGCGCCGTGACCGACGGGACTTTCAGCGTCTGCGTCAGGAAAAACAACGCATAGAACTGTCCGCCGTACCACACCACCGCCTCACCCGCGGTTGCGCCCAGAAGCGCCAACAACGCGATCTTTGCGTTCGACCACCGCCCGAACGCTTCCATCAGCGGCCGCTTGGACTGCCTGCCGCTCTCTTTCATGCGCAGGAAAACCGGCGATTCGTTCAGTTTCAACCGTATCCAGATCGAAACCGCGAGGAGCACCGCGGAAAGCAGAAAGGGAATGCGCCAACCGTCGGTGAGCGTGCCTTTGCCGACGAAGGCAGGCTCGCCCATCCAGGTGCGGGTGCTGAGCACGATCAGCAGAGCCATCAACAGCCCGACCGTCGCAGTCGTCTGAATCCACGATGTATAGAAGCCGCGGCGGTTCTTGGGAGCGTGTTCGGCAACGTAGATCGCCGCGCCTCCGTATTCGCCGCCAAGCGCTAGCCCCTGGATCAAACGCAGGCAGATCAACGTGATCGGCGCGGCGATCCCCCACGTCTGATAGTTCGGCAACACGCCGATGAAAAACGTGCCGAAGCCCATCAGAGTCATGGTGATCAGGAACGTGTACTTGCGCCCGGCCAGATCGCCCAGGCGTCCGAAGATCAACGCCCCGAAAGGGCGAACCGCAAATCCGGCGGCAAACGCCAGCAGGGTAAAGATGAAGGCCGCCGAAGGGTTGACGCCGGCGAAGTATTGCGTCGCCAAAATCGGCGCGAGTGTGCCGTAGATATAAAAGTCGTACCACTCGAACACGGTACCGAGGGACGAAGCGAAGATGACCTTGCGTTCTTCCGCTCCGGTCAACTTGCGAGTGTCGGCAAACGATGCCGTCGCGCTTGCGGTGCTCATGAACGAAACCTCCCAAGTTGGTTTTTATGTTTGTTTTT
>Ga0070714_100000819_pt1 | contig 22006 bp, 21 predicted proteins | sample LARL83metaG_FD_65450 | JGI IMG/M metagenome (GOLD analysis project Ga0070714, IMG submission 65450) | Corn, switchgrass and miscanthus rhizosphere microbial communities from Kellogg Biological Station, Michigan, USA - LAR L8-3 metaG | ecosystem: Host-associated > Plants > Roots > Rhizosphere ... | reverse complement strand
AATGGTGCCGAAGAAGGGACTCGAACCCCCACACCCTTGCGGGTACATGGACCTGAACCATGCGCGTCTGCCAATTCCGCCACTTCGGCAAGTGACTGCGTTGCGGGACGGCCAGCGGCCGTCTTGATGGAAGAGACTACCCCATCTATTCTACAGAGGCGGCAGGGGGTGTCAAACCTCTGCTCCAGATAACGACACCGTATGCGACCGTCTCGGAAGTCCACCAAGTCTGTGCCTCGTAGCAAGCCCGCGAATAGCAATGCACAACCGAGTGTCCCGAACCAGAGCATCATGCAACTGCGGACTCTCGCGCATGACCTGAGCAACTCGCTCGAAGCCATTTTGCAAGCCTGTTACCTGCTCGGTCACGTCAAACTCGATGGCGATAGCCGCCGCTGGGTGCAGCTCATCGACCAGTCCTCGCAAGATGCCGCGCGCATCAATCGCGAGATCCGGAAGGCGCTGCGCGCGCTAAGCGGAGAAAAAACCGATTGAGTCATTGAATCATCGGAGCATTGAATCACTAGGAGCCGCAAGCGGTGAGCCACGAGCGGTGAGCCACACACCGTGGTTTGCTCATTGCTCACGGCTCATTGCTGGTTTTCAATGATTCAATGATTCAATTTCCAAAAGGGCAGTTCTAAGGTCCAACGCACTCTCGCTCCACTTCATCTACAATTACCCATTCGCAACATTTAATCCAGCAAGGAGAGCAATGATGGAACGCAAAGCTAGTGCAGTTTGGAAGGGTGGTCTGAAGGATGGCAAGGGCGAATTCTCTGCCCCCAGCGGCGTGTTCTCGCACGTGCCGTATTCATTCACCACGCGATTTGAAAACGCGCCGGGAACGAATCCCGAAGAACTGATCGCCGCGGCCCATGCCTCGTGTTTCTCGATGGCGCTATCCGCGCAACTTGGCGGAGCGAACCTAACGCCGGAGAGCATCAACACCACCGCGAATTTAAAAATGGAAAAGCTGGAAGCCGGATGGGCCATCACCGCGATCCACCTCGACGTAAAGGCCAAGGTTCCGAAGGCGGACGACACAGCTTTTCAGAAGGCGGCGGAGAATGCCAAGGCGGGATGCCCGGTGTCGAAGGTCCTCAACGCCAAGATTACGATGAACGCGGTGCTCGAGAAGTAGCATTCTCCTCGTTCCACTAAGGCGGGCAGAAGTGGGGCCCCGGGAAGAGGATGTTGCACCTATCTCAGTAGAAATCCGAACAACTCAGATAGAAACCGCACTGTGGGCACTTCAGCTTGCAGCGGCTTTCTTTCAGCGCGGACGAGCAGTTCGGGCAGAAGCGCGACGGGTCCTGCGAGATCGGCGGCGTAACAGGCTCAGGGTTAGACCTCGTCACAACCGCTCCACTGTTTCGTCCAGGTTCGCTCATGCTTCCCCCGCTTCGAGTGGCCATCATACGAAAAAAGAGAGCCCCCGAGGGCTCTCTTTCTAGGTTCGCTGGTGAGGAAAATCAGAATCCGGGCAAGAACGAATAGCCGATCGAGATCGCGTACCGGGTGGCATTCACATTATTGAAATACAGGTTATTGTGAACCGCATAATAATGAATTTCCGGACGAATGAAGGCATGTCCGTAAAAGTAGTACCTAAAGTCAGCTGCAAAGTGCCCGGCAAAGTGCTTGTCAGCCTGATAATTAGTGCAGCCAAAAGCGCCACCAGCGGGGCAATTGTAGGAACCGGTATAAAAGCGGTTGTCTTGCGCGCCAATGCCCGCCATGACGTCCGCCCCAATCTTCTTCTTGATCCACGTTCCGCCAAGAACGCCATTGAAATCGAAGAAGATCGGTCGATATCCAAGATTGCCGAACGAGGTAGGGTAGGACGCCTGACTGACCCGCGGGGCAATCTCGCCCCCGATCCCGAGATGGTGATGCATCCAAAGTAGTACGTTCCCCCCGAAGCTGATGTATAACCCTCCGCTTTCTGAGGGAAAGCCATTGGCAGCGGCCGGAGCTTTTACGGTTCCGAAGCCAAGGGCGGCATCGAATTGTTGAGCATTCAGACTGGCAGCAAAGGCAAGCACGAGAGCAAACGACAACAATAACTTTCTCAAAGAAGTCTCCTTTTCAAACGCAACGCACCATCCAGCTCTAAACCCGTACTCTGGATTATAGTTCCGGCGGACTCAAGGAACTCTGTTTACCACCGAAATACTGGGTGTCCAGCAGGGTCAACTTACGCTGTTGGATGTTGCTGAAAAGAATTTGTTATCCCTGTGTACTGAGGACATCACCTACGACTGCTGCGCCCAATAGGAACTGGGGGGGCTAATCCGAATCCGATGAAACTGGGGATCACCCTCTCCGCACCGGCATCCAGGAGCGCCTGGGCGATTCCGTTACTAGAGACTCCAATGCAGCGCAATCCCGCCGCACGCGCCGATTGGACTCCCGAAGGAGCGTCGTCAAACGCCAGGGCGTTCGCGGGGAGGACATTCATCCGCTCGCAGGCGAGTTGATAGACGTGTGGATGCGGTTTCCCGGCGACCACGTCCGCGGAAGTAACCACAGCGTCAAAGTAACCGCCCAGGCCCATGCGTTCAATCGTGGAGGCGGTGCGAATCTCACTGGCGGAAGTAGCCACGGCTTTCCTGACGCCCAGTTGTTCAAGTTCCCTTAGAAACGGCAAAACGCCAGGGAACGGCTGGATACGCGCTTCCATGCCCCGGAAAATCTCGTCTTTACGACGGCCATATTGCGCGACGTCCGGTTCTGATAATTCACCTAGAAAATGGCGCAAAATCTCGCTGCGCGTGCGCCCTTCGAGAATGAAGTTCAGGTCCGTTTGACTGGCGTCAATCGATAGCGACTCGAGGAATTCCCTCCAGGCCGCCAGATGCGCTGGGTGGCTGTCGATGAGGACACCGTCCATGTCGAAGACGATGGCACAGCTTTCGCATCCTTGTTCCAGATGGAAGCAATTTGTCATGAATTCACCAACGCTCCGCTCGCGAAGCCTGGCCAACTCGTCTGGGCTGACTCGTAATTCTCCAGGGTCCCAATGTCCAGCACGAATTCGGGGATCTTGTAACCCCGCATTCGCCCGGTTAGCCGCGGCAGCACATCAAAACCAATATCTGCTCCGGTTTTTTGTGGAATGGCATGAAGCAGCGCAGGCGTGGCCAGCAGTAAACCGGCAAACGCTAAATTTCCCGCCGGGGATTTTGGTTTCTCGACAAAGGTCGAAACCGTGCAATCGGGGTCGAGAGTGGCGATGCCGCAGCGCTGGGGATCGGGGACCGCATACAGGCCCATCGTCGCCACAGATGTGCGCTGGTGAAAGGCGAGCATCGCAGCGAGATCGGCGTTGGTCAACACATCGGCGTAAAAAACCCAGAACTGGCGCTCTCCAGCAACCCAGTCCCGGTTGGCCAAAAGCGTCCCTGCGCTTCCATAAAGTTCCTGCTCTTCGACCACGCTGACCCGTACACCGTTCCTCCATTGGCGGACAAACTCTTTGACCGCCGATGCGTGCGCGTGGGTATTGACCAGTACCTCGGTGATCCCATAACGCCGGCAAAGCGCCAGCCAGATCTCCAGCATGGGCGTGCCTCGGATCGGAAGCAGGCACTTCGGGGTATTTTCGGTATACGGCCGTAGACGAGTGCCGTGACCTGCCGCCAGCAGGAATGCCTTCATGCCGAAGAGGCCACCGGAATGAAAGTCCAACGTGAGGCACTATGCTCGTCGTTGTCGATGAAGGGATCGTTGACCAGCACCTGTGCACCCTGGAAATCGAAGTGAAAGGTCATCTCTTTCAGTCCTTCGGCTGCAAGGGCTCGGCGCAAGTCTTCCTGGCGAGAAGGCTCGCAGAACAACAGCAGAAAACCTCCGCCTCCGGCACCGGTAATCTTTCCTCCCAACGCGCCATTGCGACATGCGATTTCATATAAGGCATCGATCCTGGTGTTCGAAATGCGGGATGAAACGCGCTTTTTCGCGCGCCAGCCTTCATCGAGCATTGCCGCAAACTCACGAAGTTCTCCGGCTCGCAAGGCGTCCCGCATTCGGTAAGCTAAATCTTTGATTTCATGCAGCGCTTCGACCGGACGCCGGCTTCCCTGCGCGGTCGATTTCTCCTGCTCTGCCAGAATGTTCCAGGAGTGATGCGCAGCCCCGGTGAAAAAAAGCATCAGGCTGCTTTGTAGTTCGCTCATGATTGCCTGCCCGGGATCGATGGGCTGCACTTGAGAGCTTCCGTCCGGCAGGAACTCCATGAAATTCAGCCCGCCAAATGCGGCGGCGTATTCGTCCTGCTTCCCGACGTGGCGCTGCAACACATTGCGAGCGATGTGGAACGCCCGTTCGGCCAGTTCATGCTTCGAGAGCGGCATGTGAAGATAACTCGTCAATGTCTTCAGTACATTGACACACACGCTCGCAGAGGAACCTAAACCCGTCCCCGGTGGGATTTCCGAGGCCAGAAACAAGTCGACGCAGACTTCACGGTCAAGGTCCTTGAGCACTGCCACAGGAATCTCCAGGCCGCCGTCCTGCATCTGGAGTGCGGCGAAATCGCTCCACGCCTCACAAATGCGGAGGTCCGAAGAAATAATCTGGATGCTCTGGTCCGACCGTGTGCCCAGGACTGTGTAGAAGTACTTATTGATCGCGGTGCTGAGGACAGCTCCGCCGTAGTGCTGATAGTACGCCGGCAGGTCGGTCCCGCCGCCGCCGAAACTAATCCGTACCGGACTCCGCACGATGAGCATTTGAGATTAGGCCCGACTTTCCATCCCAGTCCACGTTATAGGTTCCGCGATCAACCCTTGTCCGAAATACACGAAACAGGAGGGTCGCAATCGTTTGCAGCAGCAGTGAAACATCCCACAACAAATATGGATCCACTACGTACTGCAGGTCGAAGCGAGTCTTCTGCTCCGCGGAACTGAATTCGCGAAGTCCGTGCACCTGCGCCAGTCCAGTCATTCCAGGTTTGACTCTCAAGCGCCGTTGCTGCCACTCCGAGTATCGACTCAACGAGGCGATCGGATCGGGTCGCGGGCCGACCAGGCTCATCTGTCCCCGAAGCACATTCCACAATTGTGGCAATTCGGTGATGCTGAGGTGATCCAGGAAGACTTCGAAACGCGAATTGGACTTCACGGGGCGGTCCACGTTCAGCCGCAGCATTCCAAATGGCGCACCGAACTGCCCACACCTTTTTTCCAGACGCAGTGCGCGCCCTTTCTTAGCAAACAAAGCTGCTGCTACCGGAAGAAGTAACAGCGCCGCAGGGATGATCAAACATGATGCAACTACCAAGTCCAGCAGGCGTTTTAACACCACGTACCGCCACCGGAGCCCTGGGTCCCTTAATTGGACCAACGGCAATCCGTCGAGAGTTATCAGCTTCGGACGCGAAGCATACAGTTCGTAGGACTGCGGAACTATTGTGGTCGCAATTCCCATATCGCGAATGCGCGACAACAGAGTGCGTACTTCCGGCGTGGGCGCATGTGACATGGCGACGACAACTTCGTCGACCCGGGCGCGCCGGAGCAGGTTGGTAATCTCAAGTGTCGAAAGATGCGCAGCGGACGGCAACGATCCGAAGACGTTCGCAGAGGTGGGCAGAATAATTTCCTCGATCGGCTCATCCGGGAACAACAGGCCAACCACCTTGCTGAGCATCTCCGGATGCTGTTCGATTTTCGTAGCAACTTCCTGAGCGACGCGGCCGCCACCGAGAATTACTACCCGCCAAACATTGCCGCCCTCGTGCCATCGCCGCAGCATGGCACGTGCCGCCACCCGGATGCCTAAACACCCCCAAAAGAGCAACATCAGGAAATACGCGAGCGCAAGTCGCGACACGTAGCTTCTCGCCAAGTATCCAAGGGTCAGCAGAACCGCCGTCGTACAGCAGGTCCCGAATAAAACGTGGGAAAACACGGTGGAGAACTTCCAGCCTCCTCGAAAACCGTCCATCTGCATGAAACACGAGAGGCCAACCCAGATGACGGCTGTCGCGACGGCGAACGGCATTAAAGCATCGATCGAAAGCCTTTCATCCGGGCTCCAGTTCAACCCGAAACGCAACAGGTCGGAAATGAAGAATGCGCCCGCAATCCACACCAGGTCTGTCAGCAAGATCCAGAACTCAAGTCTGCGCGTGTTCATCGTGTCCCTGTTCTTTGCACCAGGCGTGGGCCGACAACAGTGTGTTTGCCGTCGGGGGCCGTGATCTTCGAGCGCACGCAGGTAAAAAGCGAGTGCGCCACGCAGAGATGAAGGTCTTCGATGATCTGCATGTTGTCGCAGGGGATGACAATGCAGGCATCGCAAAGATCGCGCATCTTTCCTCCGGCGAAACCCGTCAACCCGACGGTCGTAGCGCCGATTCCCCTCGCGGCGCGCAATGCTTGTAGCACATTAGGGGAGTTGCCGCTTCCGCTGATAGCAAATGCGATGTCGTGCGGTCGTACAAAATTTGCCAACTGCTCGGCAAAGATATCTTCATATTTCGAGTCGTTGGCCCAGGCAGTCATGAGCGGCACGTTGTCAGTCAACGCCAACACGCGAAATCTCTTTTTCGATCCGTTCACGGCTCCCTTCCCCAGATCACAGGCAAAGTGCGACGCGAGCGCCGCGCTGCCTCCGTTCCCGAAGAGGAAGATCGAGCGCTCCTGCTCGTATGCGCGCACCAGCAGGTTTGCCACCCGATCGACATCATCGAAGGGCATAGCTTGGATGCTCTTGGAGAGCAGCTCAAAGTAAGGCCGGCATTGACGAATGGAATTCACCACAAAAAGACGGGAAGACTCTGGCGAGGGTTGCCTATGTCAAAAAAGAACGCGAGTGGCTGATCACTTGCGGAGATGAAGGTGCGGAAACAACCTTAGTTCCAGCTGCGCGGTGGTGTTGGTTTGGCCAAGATTCGAAAGTAGCGGGAAATACCAGTGTTCGACCTGAAACAATCCCGAGAGGCTCAAATCATGCGTCAACATGAAGGTGGGCTTAAGGGTGAAATCGTTGAGATGGCCGCCTTCCAGAAAGTCGCGGTCGACCTTCTGATAGCGATATCCAAGCTGTAGGGTTGAACGTGGCGAGAACCAATAGGTGAAGTATCCTTGTCCACCTCTGCCGGCGCGGCCCATCCAACTCGCCAGCAGGTTGCCGTCGTTGGTGTAGCCGTCGCGAAACCGGCGGAAATCCCAATACACATAACCCGGTGGAAATTCGTGAGTGTGGGGTGTGCCAATGATCTCTGCGTGAAAATCGAGCTTCGGCAGTTTCGGAAACTGCGGCATGTAAAGCCCCATATTGAGTGATGGGCGGCTGGAGGTCAGAGGCGTGTATTCATCCACGGCCAGCGAATCGCGATAAATCGTCAGCCACTTGCGCAACCCGGGGATGCGATAGCTGAAATCAAAATTTGTGATTCGCTTACCCGGATTGTTGAAATTGGAAGTATGGGAATAGAACGTGCGCAAGAAATTGTGAAAGGTAAAGGGCGATCCTGGCCCGGCAAACATCGCGGTGAAACCCGCGCCGAATTCGAGGTTCGACGTCGGCTTAAAACTGAGTTTGACGCCCTGAATAAACGGCTGCGGCTGAATATTGCCGGGGCCAATCAAGTGATCAATGTCCCACTCAAATGTCTGACCGTCCAGCCTGCCGAGAAAATATTCGGACCTTGCTTCGCCCAGGAACTTCGATAGTAGCGGGAAGTGATACGGAGAGACGTTGTCAATCTTAATCGCGAGAAACGGTTCGGCGTTGTTGCCGAGCAGGAGGGGGTCGGCATTCGCAACGCTCCACCACTCGCTCTGCTTTCCTGCTGAGATCTGAAGATTGTGAAATTGCAGGGCCACCGTGCCATTGATCACGTCGAAGCGATCGATCGTCGAACGGCCCGCAGGAAATAAACCGGCCGCGTCGGCAACAGCAATCGCCTGCTGCTGCGTGATTGAATACGGGGCTATTCCAGGTGCATGTTGATACTCGCCTTGCAACGCAAAGGAAAAAGGGCCGGCGACCGCGTGCGCAGCGAATCCTGAAATCCCGTTGAATCCTTGTCCGTAAGGACGCCCGTAATCGTTCACCAGGGTCTGAGCAAAATGATAACTATCGCTTAGCGGCTTGCCGGAAATCTGGGTCGCACGGGCGTAGATTGAATCGAGACTGACTCCGAGATTCGCTGCGCCATTTAAGCGTGCAAGTTCTGGGCCGAACTCTTCTGACAGGCTCTTATAGAGGCCGCTGACTTCTTGTGGTGCACCATCTTCGCTCTGGATTGTATCGCCGGCCTCTTCTACCAAGCGAGCGCATTCCATTCGCGTCCACGGACGAATGCCTTCATAGGCGGTCCTTACTACGCCAAGCGCGGCGAGTCGATCGAACATGGGATAGATATAGCTATCGATCGGCACATAAGGTGAGCTCATGTTTTCTGGAACGGGCTGGTGCGGTTCGTCCCCACTCGAATCGAAGTAATTTCCCCAGGCTTGACCGCTCAGTTCGGGGTTGTGGTGGGCCCGATATACCTCATGCGCAAAATACCAGCCCAACACGCCTCCGATTACAACATCAGAGGCAAAATGCTGCTGCGCAGTGACCCGGGTCAAGGTCACTGTCGTCGCCAGGCCGTAGGCCGCGAACTTCGCCAACGGCCCTGGGTATTCGTGGGCAATAACGCCGGCGATCGACCACGCGATTGCGCTGTGTTCGGAAGGGAATGAGAGACTTGTGCTCGACCGATTTCCGGTGAAGAACTCGCCGCTGCCGTTCGCAGCATACGGGCGCTCACGGGCGGTCGCATATTTGAAAGCATAGGTCACAGCCGTGGCATTGATTGCCGCCTCAGCTGCAAGAAAGCCCGTCTCCGACATGTGGTCGTTATTCGACAGTTTTCCGAATAGGTACGCCCCGCCCCCGGCCGCAATCAGCGAATACACGCTGTAATCCGAAATTTTCTTGCTACGATCAAGTTGATCAGGGCGGTTCGGAACCTGCCTTGAAATCCAGCTGTCGGCGGCGAACAGTCCAGCCATACCCGCTGTCGCCGGAATCATCCATTTCAGATCCTGCCGCCGTAACCGAGCAGGAAAAGTCCAGAATCGTTTCTGGTCTTGCGCCAGATGGTCGACGAAGGGCACCAGCAACCGGTTCTGGGGATCGGTGCCGGGCGGCAGATCGTAGCTGCGGTTGCCAATCTCTGAATGGAACGAGCCTGGGTCGACGATCGATTTTGATGTGTCGACGGTCGTGCTGCTCTGTGCAGTCGCGAGTGACAGACTTACCACAATCGTCAAACCTAGCCCTGCGAGATTTCGCAACGAATTCACCCTCGTTCTAGAATCCGCGCGCCACCTGTACCGCAATTCCAACCGCCGAGACCAGTTGAGCGACCTGCAGTGTTTCCTTCCACTTGAATCCTCCGCCGAGGGCCTTGCTGGGAACCACAATCATGTCCCCCGGCTGCATGGGAACGTCCAGCGCTCCACCACTGAACAATCCTTTCGCCCCGCCCGCAACCGTTCCGTTTGCGCGAACGACAAAGATGTTTTTCTTGTCGCCGCTCGAAGTCGCCCCGCCGGCTTGATGCAGATACCAACTGGCGCTCTTCCCGGGCTTGAAGGAAATCGCTGTCTGGTTGTACACCGCCCCTTGAATCATGACGAAATTCGGTTTCTTGGGAATGTAAACCGCATCTCCCCTGCGAAGTTGCACGTCATAGGCTGTGTGAATCCAGGATTTATCGCTGCCGATATGAATAACCAGACGACCGACGGGTGGAATTGTTTCGAGCTTCTCTACTGTGTCGCGCCATTGCAGCAGGGACGCATCCTTGCTCGTCGGATCATCCAGCGCTGCACCAAGTCCTGTCCCTTCCTGCTTTGCTTGCGAAATCAGTTGCGCGCGATTCTTTTCTTCGAGCTCTCGGATTTCTACGCGCTCGAAGATTGTGCCGTAAGGATAAGCATCGGACCGGAATCCGCCCGCGCGTTCGATAACATCGCTAAGGCGCTCACCTTCCTGGATACCGTACGTTCCGGGATGGACCACGGCTCCATCCAGCGTGACTGTCGCCCCGATATCCTTCCATCCAGTCATTTCTTTGACTGTGAGCACATCGCCAGGATGGAGACGCATGTCGGTATCGGCCTCACCGCTGAGAGCCGCACCCAACCTGAACGGAATATGTTCGGTATCGACCTTGTTACCCTGCTCGATCGAGTAGCGAGTTAACTCGGCTAGCTCAACATAGGCTGAGCGGCGCACGCCTCCCGCAACTTTCACCAGTTCCGTTGCCGTCATATCATTTCCGAGCGGGTACTTTCCGGGTCGCGCAACATCTCCGGCAATTTCCACCGTCGCGGGCTCCAGCCGCTGCGCGTTCTTATGCACGAAAACGCGGTCCTGCGGCTGTAACAGGATGTTTTCGTGCGCATCTCCCGCGATGGCCTTGCGCAGATCAGCGTCGATCACCCGCAATTTGCCGTCAGGGGTTTCTCGAAACACCTGCACGTCGTCGATTTCAGCATCGGGAGTCGTGTTTCCGGCCAGGAAAACCGCGTCGCGAAGATACGTCGCGCCATTCGTAACGTGGTCGCCCGGATCGCGTACTTCGCCGGTTACCGTGACAATGGGCGGATCTTCAAAGTCAAACCGTCCGAAGATGCGGACCGTGTCGAAAGGCTTAAGCGCCAGATTCTCGTTCTTCCCCGCTAGTGCATCACCCAAATTGAAAGAAATGATTTCCGGCTTCAAGTCGGGGCCGCTCAGCCGAATAATTTCTGCGTGTTGCTTGTACGGTTCCGGAAGCAGATCACGATAAGATCGGATCAGGTCCGTCACCGTCATCCCATCGCGATAGGCGTACTTGCCGGGACGGAAAACATGGCCGTCCAAGTACACAGTCTTGTCTGCGAAAGGCAGGATTGGAGAAATCTTGACGTCGTCTCCATCCTGAATGCTAAAGCTGTCCAGAGCCGCGGTGACGGTCGCATTATTGTCCGCCTCCGGCATGTCGACACGGAGCATGGTGCGACTTTCATGCGCCTGCACCCGTTCGACATCTACATGGCGCAGGGTCCCGGAGGGCAACACGCCGCCCGCAAGTTCGAGGACTTCAGAAAGATTTTTCTCCCCAGCAAGCTCGTAAATCCCCGGACGCCGCACCATTCCCTCGATGGTGACCTGCTCTCCAACCGGAGGAACTAGAACCGTATCACCCGATTCGAGCCTCTGCATTCCTGCGCGCACACCGTGCAGCAAGAGATCGTACAGATCGACACTCTCCACCAACTGATTGCTGCGGTAGTGCTTCACGATTCGCAAGGAGCCACGGCTCGTGGGCCCACCCGCCTGATACAGCGCATTCAGAGGCGTGGAAAGCGAGCTGATGTCGTAAGCGCCCGGCCGCTCCACATCCCCCACGACGTAAATTCGGATGCTCCGAAGCCGGTCGAGCGAGACATCCGCCTCGAGCTGGCGAAACTGGCTCCGGAGAGACGTTTGCACCATCTGCTGCACCTCGCCCAGCGTGTGCCCTGCCGCCTGAATGGATCCAATCTCAGGCAGGCTCAAGCGCCCTTCGCGGTCAATGATTCGGTGCAAACGCTGCGAAACACTGCCCCACAAATCGATATTCACACCATCGCCGGGACCCAGAACGTAGTCCGGTCCTGCCGGCAAGTCCATCGGAAGCTGGTCAAAATTTCCGCTGCCATTCTCGAAGATGTTGAGCCCGAATCGGCGAAGCGGGCCTGCGCGGCGCGAATATTGCGAATACAGGTCGTACAGCGAGGGCACATCCGCATACGGATTCGCGCGATGCATAAGGCGAGGCTGGTCCTGGAAGCTTTCCTGATTACGGCGAGCTGGAAAATCGCTCCCACCCGCGAGACCGGACGGCGGACGGTTCTGTTGCAGTTGCTCCGCCTGCTGCATGTACGCCTGTTCCTGCGACTGCGGTTGTGCCTGCTGCGGCGCACTCCCGCCAAGAGCAGAAGTCAGTTTCCCAAGATCGGCCTTCCCTGCGAGTCCAGAGGGAAGCTGACCGTTCCCGTAAGCACTCATCAACTGCTGAACCTGCTCTGAGCTGAGTTGCGGTGCTGTGCTGCCGCCGGTGACTGCGTCAAACGGCAGCCCATCCGTGTTCTCACTGGCGCTTGCGCTAGCTTGCAGTAGTGCCCGGCGCTGGTCGGAGTTGATCTGATTCTGCGGTTGCGAAGGAAAGGGCGCCTGCTGCTGCGGTGTGTTGGGGCCGTAGGGCAAGCCCCTGGGCGGTACACCTTGGGGCGATACACCGTACCCTGCCGTTGTCCGAACTCCGTCGTTGTTTTGCGAATAATCGTACGGATACTTCTGGCCCGCCGATTTTTCCGCGAGTTGCTGCTGCGCCTCAGCTTCCTTCAGCAGTTCTTCCCGCGTGGGCTTTGCCTGCACATACCCACGGTCCACGATCTGTTGCGTGACCAGAGCACGCACTTCCTCATCGTCTCGAACCAGTCGGAAGATTGCATCATCCGTCAGGTCCTTCGGGTCAAGCACCCTTCCCTGGGAGTACGCCCGGCGTACGACAAGCTTTTTCACTTCCAGAAGCAGCCCAGACTCTTGCTTCAAAAGCAGAACGATCTTTTCGGGGGGCAGCGATACCAGACGCTCAGCTTCTTTTTCGGCGCGTGAGCCGGCGTCATCCACAGCGCGGGTGCGCGACACATAACTCGCGCCGTCAGTGGTTTCGCGGGTGGGATCGCTCTCCTGCGTCAAGGCGAGAGTGCCTCCACAGAACAGAACAATTGCAAGCACCGCATAAGAAATGCGCGTAAATTTCATGAGTACCTCTGAAACGGGATGCGCAGAACAACCCATGATCAAAAGATTGGCTCTACGTCCGATTCGTCGATTTCCACCGAAACCGACCGCATGATTGCGTCAATCGAGATGACAATGCGGCAATTGGTTTTGAGCCGCAGCAAAATTCCGCGTGCGCCAGTAAGAGGCCCATGCACCACCTTGACGCGTCGTCCCGCCGTTAAATAAGGATGGTGTTCCGCTCGCATGCCTTGTTGTAGCGCGTTGCGCAAGGCCGCCAAATCGTCCCCTGCTAAAGGTGTGGGCTGTCCATTGAACGAGACGAATCGCACCACACCGGGCAGTTGGAGCACGCGCAGCTTTTCCGCTACGTCGATGCGCGTAAAGACGTATCCCGGGAAAAGAACCATATCCAGTTCTTTTCGCCGATCTTTCCATGACCGCACCGAGTGATACACCGGAAGGAAGTGTTCGATCCCGCGTTCCTGCAGTTGCTGCGCGACCTTTTTTTCATGCCGCGCATGAGTGTACGCGGCATACCATTCGGGCCTGCCTACTAGCTCAAGCTGCGGCGCAGCGGGTGACGATTTAGGAACAGCCAAACTCATGGATCGTGCGCGACCTACAGCTTCGCCCTCTCACTTACAGGGCTCACGTGAGACAACCGCATTTCCCGCAATGCAGATAACGATTTCTACAACACCAGTTCGAGGATAAACGCGTGCGCGGCCTGCTGGCGGATTCGGGATCTTTCCCGATCACGCCAGCCTGCTCACATCTGCGCTAACAAATCTTTCCCTCGGCTGATTTTCGACAGCGTGTTGGATGGGAAGCTGCTGAACGCGAGTTGCTTGCCCGAGACTCAGGAGTGCTCTGATGTGGGATGAAAAGGAAGAGTTTACGCAGCGTGAAGGGGGAGGTTCCTAGCCCTTCACGCTGATTTTGGAGAAGGAAAGCACCGCAGTACCTGGCCGTGGGCTGCCCATCAGGGTAGCCGGCTTGAAGGTGGTGAAGATCAGCATGTTCTTCAAAGAATGCGGAATATCTTTGAGGCTATCGGGATCGGACAGGATGCGATAGTCCTGTACCCTGCCGTTCGCGTCGACATACGCTTCAATCACAAACGACTCGTCAGTAGTCGCCGCGAGTGCGCCGCCAAACCCGGTCTGCTGAATCTCGGGATCGGTTGAGAGCAGAAGCAGCTCATTGGAATTCGCCTGTACCGGGGTGATGAAACCCATCAGCACGCCGAAGATGATCAGCGTGGCCACTACGCCAGCCGTTGCGGGAACCATGAACGCACGTAGCGCATTGGCTACACGAATGCCGAGACCGCTGAACACTGGCTCGCGGCGGCGCGCGGCCTCGTGCGAAATTGCCAGCCGAACCTTCAACGACAGATCATCTGGAACACGGGCACGCCCCACGCGCGACAACAGCGTCTGCGTCTGCCGTAACTCTTGATACTGCAAGCGGCACTCGACGCACTCGTTCAGGTGCGTGCCGAGCACATGCATCTGCTTCCCGGTGACGGCTCCGTCCAGGTAGCTTGAAAGCTGCGACTTAACTTGTGCACAAGTCATGGCGTCACCTCAATTCGGCTGCCACGCTCCACCTGAGATACGGCTTGCGGCTTGAACCGTAAACGCTCAACATCCAATCCCAATTCCGCTCCTGCCTGTTTCACATACTCGCTCAATCGTTTTCGCAGAGCGTCTCTTCCGCGCGTAATGCGCGATTTCACCGTGCCCAGAGAAACCTCAGTAATCTCCGCGATCTCCTCGTACGAGAGCTCTTCGATGTCGCGCAGCACCACGGCTGTACGATACGGCTCGGAGACTTGTCTTAATTCTTCTTCCACACGGGCCTTCAATTCATCATCCGCGGCGTTATCGAACGGCGATTTACGCTTGTCCACAAACGCAGTGTTCTCGGCGGCCAGCGGCGAATACTCGGACATCGTCTCTGCCGGCTCGACGGAAGTTTCTTTACTCTTGTGCCGGAACCACCAGCGGCGGCGGTTCGATGCTTCGTGAATCGCAATGCGATAGATCCAGGTCTTCAGACTGGATTCGCCGTGAAAGTACTTCATTCCGCGAAATACCTTCAAAAACACTTCTTGAGTAGTATCGGCAGCGTCGGCCGGATCTGTAAGGATGCGGTAGATAACGCTATACACCGGCTGGTGAAACTCCCCAACCAGCCATGCATACGCGTCTTCGGAGCCAGCCTTGAGTTCGGCGATGACAGCAGATTCTTCCGTCCTTGCGCCGATTGCGCTGGCAAAGTCTCCCACGTTGGCTGCTCCCGCCATGCTTGCCATGGCGCCACCTCCATTATAGGTCCACCGGCACAGCCTTGTACTACCTTGTTTAGACCCCAAAGCTGGCACACAAGTTCCCACAGACGTAAGCTGTTGAGCTACTTGGGCTTACGGATATGACTTTGCGCGATGGAGTGCGGGGCAGCCTCTAATCAGGCTATTGGGACGGTGGCGTACCGGATGGAGACGCGCTCTTGGCGGGCTGCGTCGTCTTCGGTTTCGGCACCGGCTTCTTCTTCGCCGGTGTTTTCTTCGCTGTGGGCTCAGTGTCGTCGACTACGGTCTTTTTCGGAGGCGCTGCGGCACGGGCCGTTTGCAGTTCCGTGCGCAGTTGACTAATTTCCGTCTCTTTCGAATTGGCCAGCTTGTCCATGCGCTCGGCAAATGCGCGGCGGGAATTCTCCACTGCGCCTAGATCATTGTTGAGCGATTGAAACTCTTCCTTATTCCCAAAGGCGCCGGCGGATTCGACCACCGAGTTCATGACGTCGTAAAGCGCATCGAGATTGCGATAGGTTTTGAACGTCAGCGCCAGGTTTTCCGGCGAATTCTTCAGGTCGGCAAGAATCCCCGGCAACGCATTCTGCAGGTTCCGCATGATCGATTCTGCATCGCTCTGCGTCTGCTTCTTGGTATTTCCGTCCGTCTTCCATTTCTCGATTCGCATGCGCGACAAGTCCTGCTGCGTCGTTTGCGACGCGCTCTGCAGGTTGGCGATGATCTGATTCAGTTCAGAAATCGAGGAGTACGACACCGGGGAGGCAGTATTCGGCGGCGCCTGCGCAAACATGCCGACAGGTGAAACGGACAACATGCAACCAGCAACAATGGTTAGGGTAAGTTTCATTGGATATTCTCGTACCGACTCAGAATACTGATTTTCACAGGATTCGCAACTGCGGCTCAACCCTTCTGACTCCGACGATGTGCGGAGTGACCTCGCACCCGTTTGACTATCCGATACCCGTGGGCGAGAATTGAATTCGTACTCCTTCCTTTGTGGGCCTGTGGCGCAGCTGGGAGCGCGCTTCCATGGCATGGAAGAGGTCGTCGGTTCGATCCCGACCAGGTCCACCATTGTACTTTCTGCTCAGGAAAACATAGACGTATGCCAGGCAAACGTCGCGTCGCAAAGACTCGCCTTCGCTCATACAACCTTCTCTGAACTCCGGCTATCATTGAAGCATGTCCCGCTGGCAGTCGGCTTCTGTGGGTACGGGGTGCTGCGCTATCGTAGCCGCTGGACTGACTCCAGTCATCAGCCAAACGCCCTTCACTAGCTTCGCTCCGCTTGTTTTTCTAGTTGTGATTGTCTTTGTTGCGGCCCGATTCGGAAATTTCGCCGGGATAGTGGGGACGGTCACCGCCGCCCTCGTGTTTGAATTTTTTCTGTTCGAGCCACGATTCAGCTTGACGATCGATGACGCGGCGTCGCGAAATCATCTCATCTGGATGATTGTGATCGGTGTTGTGATCTCAGACCTCTTGGGCGCGTACTCGGTGCGCGAGAACACAAACAGGAACTCATGACGTTTCGAGGTCTGAGGGTTTCGAAGTTTCAAGGTTTCGATTCGTGCAACCTTGAAACATGAAACTTTGAAACCTTACTGTAAGGGTTTCGACACCTTCCGGGTTATCACGATGAAGACAGGAATGGCCGCCAGCTGCGCCGCCACGGAGAACCCCACCAGTGCAGGCAAGGACACCTCATATAGTTTGCCGATGATCACGCTGCCGATAAACCAAAAAATTCCATAGCCGGCTGTAAACGTTCCATAAGCCGAAGGCCGCCGCTGCTGTGGGACCATGGTCGCCACCGCCGCAGGAATGATGCTTTCATGGACTCCCATCCCCAGTCCCCACAGCGCGCATCCGGCCAACGCCTCCCATTCGTGACCCAGGAAGGCCAGAGGAGCGGACGCTGCACTAATCAAGGTGAGCGGGATTACGATCCACAATCCTGAGCGGTCGAACATTTTTCCGAAGCCCAGCGACCCCAGCCCGCTGACTCCCATCGCAACCGCATAGAAGACCGGCACCCAGCCTTGCGGCACCACTCGCGCCTTCTCGAAGTGATACGCCATCAGCGAGAAATCGGCGAACCCGGCAGCAACCAGCGCTGCGCCGACAAGGTATATCCAGAAGACGCGAGGCAGTCCCGCGCTGTGAACATCCGGAACATGAACTTCCATCTCTTCCGGCCGCGGATAGCTAATTCGAGCGCCGATCAGAATTGCAATGGTTATCGCTGCCGGAATGGCCAGAACGGCGAAGCCGAGTTGATAGTTCCCATGCCGTGCCAGAATCCACGCGAGCACCAAGGGTCCGCACAAGGCTCCGAACTGATCGAGGGCTTCGTGCAGTCCAAAGGTCCAGCCCAGCCCAACTTCCTTCCCTGCATGAGAAAGCATTACATCGCGAGGCGGATTGCGAATGGCCCTGCCGACACGCTCAAGCACGATGAGCAACCCCGCCATTTGCCAGCTTCGCGCCCAGGCAAGCAACGGCACTGCGCTCATCTGCACCAGATACCCAAAAATTGTGATCGGCCAGAATTCGCGCGTACGCTCGCTCAGTTTGCCTGATACAAGCCGCAAGCCATAGCCGAGGAGTTCTCCCAGCCCTGCGATGAATCCGACCAGCGTCGCGCTCGCCCCGAGGACTGCGAGATAAGGTCCATTGACGCTGCGAGCTCCTTCGTAGACGAAGTCCGCAAAGAAGCTCATGATGCCGATCAGCAGCACAAAGCGCAGGGCTCGATTTCGCATGGGGTCTTTCAGAGTGGATGTGCGATTAGCAAATTGGATTCAACGGCTGCAACTTATGCTTACCCACCGGGCGGCAAAACGCCCTACCACAGAGGACGCCGCGAGGTACACGGAGGAACGCCACAGAGGTTGATGTCTGACCTCTGTGTCTTCCCCTGTGAAACTCAGTGTCCTCTGTGGTGGAGGTTTTTGCTTCTCTTCAGATGCGTCAGGCCGCTGTCTCGTCAAATCACTGGCATCCAATGCAACTCAGGCGTCATGAGTTTTGTGATACGCCTCCAGGCAGCGCTTCGCCGTTTCCAGTTCTCCGAAGCGGCTCCCCTCTTGCTCCAGCAAGTAGTACTCCACACCGCCAACGCTCTCGGCTGCGGCAAAGATCTCCTTCCACTTGGCATCGCCTTCACCAAAGAGGACCTGATAGCCTTTCGCCGGATCGGACGACCAGTCCTTCAAGTGAATTGAACGAATGCGCCCAGGGTTGGAGCGGATCCACGCCGCCGGATCGCCGCCCGAGTTCAGGCACGTGCCTACATCAAGTTGCAGCATCACGCTTGGCTTGGTGTTTTTAGCGAGGACCTCAATCGGGCGCACGCCATCCTCAGTCTTAAACTCGGGCTGATGATTGTGGTAGCCCGTTTTGAGCCCCGCAGGTGCCAGGAAGTCAGCCGCCGAATTGAGTTCGTCAGCAATCGCCTTCCAACCATCGATTCCAGGCTTGGGATTGGAACTGGCCATGACCATGTACTTGGTGCCCAGCGTCAGGTTCAGATCACGCGCTTTGCTGATCTTGTCTTTGCTGAAATAGTCCTCGCCATTATGAGTGGAATAGCAGCGAATTCCGAGATCATCGAGCAGCTTGCGCATCTGCTTGGCCTGCGCTTCCGTCCAGTCATAGTACGGCGAGTAAAACTCCACGCATTGATAACCCATCTGCGCGACCGCGCGAACCGTTCCTTCGGGATTTTTCTTTAGCTCATCCCGAACCGAATAGAGTTCGAGCCCAATGGGGATGGAAGATTTTTTGGCATAAGCACGCATGGCGAAAGGCAACGTAGCGGAGAGTGCGACAAAATTGCGGCGAGTGATTTCCATGGCGGACATCCTACTCCGGACTGCAAGAAATGTCAGTGCGGGAACTGATTCATTCACCACGGAGACACAGATGCACGGAGAAAAGAGGCTCTTAATCTGTTTTAGGTGTTCTCCGTATCTCCGTGCCTCCGTGGTGACGAATGTCTTTGAAATCGCGCGATGCTTAGTGTTTCAGGCCCAGCGCTTGCAGCGTGACTTCGTCTGCAGTATTTGGACCTTCTTTCGGGCCATTGACCACTCCGAATCCTTGCCCCGCGTCGCGCGCACCGTAGTCCCACATGTTCCACCCGATACCGTCATGCTCGAGGGTGGCGCGGACATCATGAATCCAGCGCGCACGATCTTGCGGATCAGAATCTTTGCGATACACCCCGAACTCATTGCAAGTCAGCGGCACGTTCCAGTGCTTCGCCCACTCCGCAGCCTGTCCGATCTCGACGGCAATCCGGTTCGCGTCCCAGTGATCGAGCGCGTATCGCAAAACCCGCAGCCGATTCAGGCGATCCGGCTGCTCCGCAGCAACTTGCTCCGCATTGTTCATTTCGGCCGGATACGCCAGCTTGGTTTCGAAATGCCAGTAATTCTCGCCCCACGTCGCGCCCTGGTGCGTAAAGGTATGTGGATCGTAGAAATGGAAGTTATAAATCACGTTGTGATCGGACAATGGCGTGAGTTCAAGCAGATCATCAATATCCGACCAATTCGCTCCGGCGGCGACAATCGTATGTTTTGGCGCTCCGTCGCGGATCGCCGCCGCTAGCTTCGCCTGCACACCCGCCCAACGATACCGATCGCGAAACTCCGGTTCATTCAGGATTTCGAAATACAACATCTCGGGATCGTAGCTCGAGTAGTGGCGCGCCAGCGCGCGCCAGAAGTCCGAGAACTGCTCGACTTCGTCGTCGCGCTGGACGAGTTTGGCTTTGAAATCGCTATCCGGATGCATATCCAGGATCACGGCGAGACCGTGGTCCAGAATCATCTTGACCGCGCCATCGAGGTAGCCGAGATAATCCTGGGGAATGCGATCGGCTTCATTGTGGCGCATCATCGGCGCCGGATTGATGCTCAGGCGCACATGGTCGAAGCCCATCGACTTGATCAGCGCGATGTCATCTGCAGTGACCCAGCCGATCAAATGTTCCTTTGTATAGCCATGCGGATCGTAGACCTGAGCAAACCACTCGCTCAGATTGATGCCGTGCCGAAGATGCTGTGCTCGTTGTTTGGCAAGCGATGAATTGTTTTGGGCTGATGCGGAAATAGACAGAAGTGTGCAGAGAAGAATCAGCTTACGCATTTGTCCTCAATCGAGTTGCAGACGGCAAGAAGCCACCGCCTGCGTAAATTGGGCGTGCGTGAAACGAATCCGCTTACTTCAGCTCTTGAAGTTTGTTCGAAGCCAGCTGGGCGGCTTCGCTCTGGGGAGCATCTTTCTGAATTTGTTCGTAAATCTTTTTGGCTTCGCTCTGCTTACCTTCGCCGACGTAGGTCTCTGCCATCTGCATCTGCGCCGAAATCTTGCTAACGGTGCTGGTCGGCTTCTGGATCAGCTGGTTGTAGAGATCTTCCGCGTCTTTGTTCCGGTTGGTGTTGCGATACACCGACGCCAGCGCCATTTTGGCCAACGCCGAAATGTCAGAGTTGTGATATTCCGTAACCGGCTTCAACTCGCGTTCGGCGGCTGCGTAATCGCCCAATTGTGACGAGGTAACACCCAGGAAGTAATGCGCGAAATCGCCGGCGTGGGTATGCGGATACTTGTCCGCGATCGTCTGAAACTGCTTATGCGCTTCGGTGGCGCGTTCATTCGCGGACGCAAATGACGGGTATTCCGGCTGGGGCGGCATGCCTGCAGGGCGTACTGGTTCGCTCAATGTCTGCACCGCTTTGCTGAACTCGACACTGGCTTTCTGGTCCTGGACGGTTAAGTAATAGAAACCTCCCAGAACCGCCGCCACCACGATCACAACCCCAACCGCTGCGGCAATGAGCTTGCCCTTGTGCTCAGCCGACCAGTGGACGGTCTGCTCTGCTACCTGGAGTGTAGCCTTGCTGAATTTGTCCTCTTTGAGTTGACGACGGGTTTCTGCGCGCACAAACGTCCCTTCTGCCTGGTTCTGGGTGGAATGACCGGAAGCTTCAGTCTATCAGCGCGGATTTGGGAAGGTCAAAGTATTGAATCATTGAATCATCGGGTCATTGAATCATTTGAAAGCCATGCGCCCTCAGGTTCCACAATGATTCAATCGGTCAATGACTCAATGTTTCAATCAGCGTGAGGCTTCTTCCAGCACTCCCTTTTCGAGCTTTTCCTGGCACTCGATGCAGTGGCGGGTCCAGGGAACCGCTTCCAGCCGCTTGGGATTGATGTCTTTGCCGCAGGAAATGCACTCGCCGAACGCGCCTTCGCGGATGCGCGCCAGTGCGCCCTCGACCATCTGCAGGAGTTGGCGGTCGGCATTGCTCTGGTGAAACAGGAATTCCTTGGTGTAGGAACTGGCCGCTTTGTCGGCGATGTCCTGTGCGACATCTTCATCGGCTGCACGGCCATCCTGCTGCGTGCGCGAGACCATTTTGCGCAGCTCCTGCTGCCGGGTCTCCAAACGCTTTTTGAATGCTTCTACCTTCTTCTTGTCCATTGCTTTCCGAACCTCAGCTACTCACCAACGAACCCTAAAGCCAAACGGGAATCATATGCGCGTAAGTTAAGATGCGTCAACTACACGAATGGGTGCAGCGGGGCCGTTCCTCAGTGTCCCCCTATATCGTGCCGTATGCAAGGGCCCGCCCTTTTGCTTTACGCCGGATTCGGTCCACGAAGGATGCCTTCAGCGCGGCAGCGGATCCGGGGTTTGCGCCAGGGCGTAGCCCATCACCGCCATGCAGGCAGCGTTCTCGCGCAGTTCCGACGGGACAACTTTATCGAGCGTATCGGCGGCGGTGTGGTGATAGGTGAAATATTTCATCCCGTTCTGCCAGATTCCGAAGGCTGGCACGCCTTTGTCGGAAAGCAACTCGATGTCCGTCTCGG
>Ga0070714_100000818_pt1 | contig 22007 bp, 22 predicted proteins | sample LARL83metaG_FD_65450 | JGI IMG/M metagenome (GOLD analysis project Ga0070714, IMG submission 65450) | Corn, switchgrass and miscanthus rhizosphere microbial communities from Kellogg Biological Station, Michigan, USA - LAR L8-3 metaG | ecosystem: Host-associated > Plants > Roots > Rhizosphere ... | reverse complement strand
CGCCTTCGTGGACATCGAAGTCGCTCACCGACGTGAAGTTCTCGCCATGGAACTCCACGTCGGCGAGCAGCGTGATCATGTCGGGGCCGGCGACGGCGCGGAGGCGGCCATCGTCCAACCGCGTCACCCAGGGCACGGCGGACCCGTAGTCGAACCGCAGCACGAACTGCATGCACATGCGCACACGACCGCGCGTGCAGTGCACCATGCGCACGAGGTCGGAGTTGTTGCCGGCGCGTCGTCCCCCGGTCGGCATGAAGTCCGTGATGACGACGGTGCCGTTGTCGCACTCGAACGTCGTATCGAGGACCATCGTGCCGTCGCGGTATCGACGCGACACCTTGCGCACGCCGTTCGTCGGCGCCACGCGCCAGCGCCCATGCTCCGGCCCGCCGAGCAAGGCAGCAAAGCACGCATCGGAGTCGAAGCGCGGCCAGCAGAGCCAATCGATCGAGCCGTCCAGCGAGACGAGCGCCGCCGTCTCACAGTCGCCGATGAGTGCGTAGTCCTCGATGCGCGCCGGGGTCGGCATCTGCGTCACCGACCCCGCCGGGCACGTCGCATCACGCGGGAAGCTCGATGGTGACGAGGCTCCCGGAGCCCGGCTCACTTTCCACGCGGATGCTTCCGCCGTGCGCCTCGACGATCCCGCGCGCGATGGGGAGGCCGAGGCCCGCACCGTGTCGCGGACCGTTCGGGCCCTCGCTCGCCACCTGGAAGAAGCGATCGAAGATGCGCGGCAGCTGCTCGGGAGGGATTCCCTCGCCGGTGTCGGCGACACTGATGATCACGCCCCGCCCCCCACGCTGCACTCGGATGGTCACGCGTCCGCCATCAGGGGTGAACTTGAGCGCATTGCCCACCACGTTCGACAGCACCTGCGTGATGCGCTCCGGATCGGCGCCCACCTCCGGCAGGTCCGGATCGTAATGCTCGCGGAGCGTCACGCCGGACAGCTCGGCGAGGGGGCGCATGGCTTCGAGTGCGCCGACCACGAGCAGCCGCGGGTCCACCTGCCGCAACGACACGCGCAGTCGTCCCGCCTCGATGCGGGTGACGTCCAGCAGGTCCTGGATGAGGGTGTCCATCTGTGCGGCTGCCTGCTGCATCACGCGCACGCGTTCCACGATGTCTTCCGGCACGCGACCCGACGCCGCGTCGGCGAGGATGCTGGCGGCGAGCATCTTCACCGCATTCGCCGGGTTGCGCAGGTCGTGCGACACGATGCCCAGCATGTCGTCGCGCGCCTGGATGGCCTGGCGCAGCGCGTCCTCGGCCTTCTGGCGGGCACTGACGTCTCGCAGCACGGCAGCGTACACGTTATGGCCGTCCACCTGCATCCGCTGGATGCTGGCTTCGGCCGGAAACTCCTCGCCCGACTTTCGCAGCCCGCTGATCTGCTGGCGCTCGCCCATCAGGCGCGCCTTGCCGTGCGCCGCACCGAACCCTTCCACGTGCCCGCGGTGCTGCGGACGGTACCGCTCCGGAAGGAGCATCGCGAGGTACTTGCCGCCTACCTCGTCGGCGGTCCAGCCGAAGATCTGCTCGGCGCCCTGGTTGAAGAAGATGATCCGCTGATCCTCGTCCACCGCGATCACCGCGTCAGCGGAAACGGCGAGGAAGCCGGAGAAGAGCTCCGGCGGCAGCGTCCGGTGCATGGCTGCCCGGTCGACGGCATGGATGGCATCACGCATCTGAGAAGAAGCTATCGCGGCGACGTCTGCCAATCGAGCCTGAAAGTCGGGAGTTTTCCGGACATCGCGTCGGGCGCCAGCGTCGCAGGCTCCGGCGACTGCCCGACAGTGGGCAGCCCCGAAGACGGCGAAGTTCAGGTCGTGAAATTTCCACACCAGATCATTCGCCCGATGCCAAACGAGACCCACGACACCGAGCTGCCCTTCGCCGCACCCGTTGCGACGCCAACGACCCGTCGCGGCTTCCTGCGCACCGCCTCGCTGACGGCGTTGAGTGCCGGCGCGCTGGCAGCATGCGGCAAGACTCCCGTAGCCAAGGCCGCCATCGAAGAGACGCCCTCCGCTCCGCCACCACCACCCCTCTCCCCACGCGCCGCGGCCGAGGAAATGGACGCGATGCACGAGAAGGTCATGAAGGCCTTCCCCGCCAGGACCGAAGGCAAGGGCAACCAGCTGCTGAAGCCCCGCCTCGAGAAAGGGGTCAAGGTGTTCGACCTCACGGCAAGCGTGGTCCAGTGGGAGCTGGAGCCCGGCCGCAAGAGTGAAGCGTGGACGTACAACGGCGTGGTGCCCGCGCCCCAGATTCGCGTGACCGAGGGCGACCGCGTCCGCATCAACCTGAAGAACGAGCTGCCCGAGTCCACGGCGATCCACTTCCACGGGCTCGAAGTACCGAACGACCAGGACGGCGTGACTTTCATCACCCAGAAGCCGGTCAAGCCGGGTGACAGCTACACGTACGAGTTCACCGTGCCCAACGCCGGCTCGCACATGTACCACTCACACCACAACTCCGCCAAGCAGGTGGGGCTGGGGCTCCTGGGTGCCTTCATCGTGGAGCCCAAGGACAAGGCGAGCGAGCCGAGGGTCGACGTGGACTACGTGCTGATCCTCAACGACGGCGCCCACGGCTTCACGCTGAACGGAAAGAGCTTCCCGGCTACCGAGCCCATCGTGGCCAAGCTGGGCCAGAAACTGCGGATCCGGTACATGAACGAGGGGATGATGATCCACCCCATGCACCTTCACGGGATGCACCAGACGGTGATTGCGAAGGACGGCTGGCCGCAGCCTGCCCCGTGGAAGTGCGACACGCTGAACATCGCTCCCGGCGAGCGCTGGGACGTGATCGTGAACTGCAACAACCCAGGCACGTGGGCCTTCCACTGCCATATCCTGCCGCACGCCGAGAGTGATCATGGCATGTTCGGCATGGTGACGGCACTCATCGTTCAGAAGTAGGTTATGGTCATGACTCGTCCCGACGTGATCCGTGTCATCCTGGCCGACGACCACCTCGTGGTGCGCGCTGGGTTGAAGGCGCTGCTCGGCGCCACGAAGGACATCGAGGTGGTTGGTGAGGCCACAAACGGCCGCGAGGCCATCTCGCTCATCCAGCGGCTCGCGCCGGACGTGGCGGTGATGGACCTCGACATGCCGCAGATGGATGGCATCACCGCCACGAAAGAGCTCGCGAAGCTGGAGCTGCCGACCCGGGTGCTCATCCTCACGATGCACACCGAGGAGGAGTACCTCGTCACCCTGCTGGAAGCAGGTGCGGCGGGGTACCTCGTGAAGAATGCGGCGGACCGCGAGCTGGCCGACGCGGTCCGCGCCGTCGCCGCGGGCGATTCGTACGTGCAGGCCTCGGCCGCGCGGACGCTCGCCCGCGCGGTGAGCCGCCGTGCCGAGCACGCCGACGAGCGTGAGCAGTACCAGCACCTGAGCGAGCGCGAGCGCGGAGTGCTCGTGCTCGTTGCGAGCGGCTACTCCGCCTCCGAGATCGGCGAGAAGCTGTTCATCAGCCCGAAGACGGTGGAGACGTACAAGCAGCGCATCACGGAAAAGCTGCACCTGTCGCACCGGGCAGACTACGTCCAGTTCTGCCTTCGGCTTGGGCTCCTGAAGTCGGACACGGCGGGGACAGCGGCCGAGCGGCACTGACCGACGGTTGCGGTGCGTGTGAATCCGGGGGCACTGGTCAGCAACGATTGCTGAATTAGTGCCCCCGGATTCGCGTACTGGGACCTCGGGGCGGCGACGTACGCAATTCTCCTGACAATCCCGGTGGAATTTCCTCGGGATTTTTCCGGTTCCTCCCCGACGGGCGCGCAGGCGGGAAATGCCGATTCTTCCTGCACAAGAATCCGACATTCATCTCGTCAGGAGATTCAGTCATGCGTGTCCGCACGAACTCCCTTTCCCCTTCGACTTTCACTTCCCGCTTCGGGATCGTGACGCTGCTCGCCATCCTCGCGCTGCTGTTCAGCGTGTCGTTGTCCGGCTGCACTTCGCAGGCGGACGCGGCCGAGGCTGGAGCGCGGAACGCCGTGCCGGTGCGCACCCCGAGCGAGGAGGTTACCGGCCAGGAGATCGCCGTCGTCACCCACGCGCCCAACGTGCCGCCGCCAATCACGCGGACACATCCGACGCGCGTGATCGTGAACCTCGAGGCCGTCGAGACGGTGGCCGAGATCGCCGACAGCGTGAAGTACGCGGTATGGACGTTCGGTGGCCAGGTGCCGGGCTCGTTCATCCGCGTTCGCGAGGGCGACCTGGTGGAGCTGCACCTGCACAACGCGAAGGGCAACACCATGCCGCACAACATCGACATCCACGCGGTGACGGGACCAGGCGGGGGCGCCACGGCCTCGCTCACGATGCCGGGTGGGGAGTCGGTGTTCACCTTCAGCGCGATGAACCCGGGCCTCTTCATCTACCACTGCGCCACGTCGCCGGTGCCGATGCACATGGCGAACGGGATGTACGGAATGATCCTCGTCGAGCCCAAGGGCGGCCTGCCGAAGGTGGACAAGGAGTTCTACGTCATGCAGAGCGAGTTCTACACGAAGGAAGCGTTCGGGACGCCCGGCATGGCGCACCTCGACATGGAGAAGGGCGTCGAGGAGAAGCCGACCTACGTGGTGTTCAACGGCCGCGTGGGCTCCATGGTGGGCGACAAGGCGCTCCAGGCGAACGTCGGCCAGCGCATCCGCCTCTTCGTGGGCAACGCCGGCCCGAACCTCACGAGCAGCTTCCACGTGATCGGCGAGATCTTCGACAACGTGTACCAGGAAGGCGGGAGCGTAGCGACACAGCACAACGTGCAGACGACGCTCATCCCGGCCGGCGGCGCGGCGATCGTGGAGTTCGGCGCCGAGAAGGCGGGCAACCTGGTCATGGTCGACCACGCGATCTTCCGCGCCTTCAACAAGGGCACGCTGGGGATGATCAGGATCAACGGTCCCGATAACCCGAAGGTGTTCGCCGCGGTGAAGGGACTCGGCCTCACGGGGGAATGATGATGAAGCAGGCGGAGGTCACGATGCCGGGACGTCGGGATCGCGGGACCCGTATCCGCCCCTCTGCGCGCATCCTTGCTCTCTCGGCTCTCCTGCTCGTCGCCAACGCCGGCTTCACGTCGGCGTTGGCGACGAAGCCGGTGCGCAACCGCAGCGCGATGGCGGCCATTCCGGCGGGCCACTATCTCCCGCTCTACGCCGACGGGATGCCGGCGCTCGAGGTCGGTGCGTTCTCGATGGACCGCAGGCCCGTGACGCAGGCGCAGTTCCTCGCGTTCGCGCATGCCAACCCGACGTGGCTCAAGGGCGTCGATGCCGGCTCGTCGGCTCCCGGCCGGCCGATGACCGGCGTGACGTGGTTCGCCGCTCGCGCCTACTGCGCCGCGCAGGGCAAGCGCCTGCCGACCACGGCCGAGTGGGAGTACGTCGCGGCAGCCGACGAGCACCACCGGGACGCGACCCGGGATCGCTCGTTCTCGGCGCGCCTGGTGTCGCTCTACACGACACGCCCCGAGGCGCGGGCCGGCGGCGCCGGTGAGCGGTTCACCAACGTGTACGGCGTGTCGGCCATGCACGGACTGGTGTGGGAATGGACCTCCGACTTCGATGGCGGGCGGGCCGAGCATTCCGGCCACCGGATGGCAGGGATGAAGCAGGAAGGCGGCCACCATGCGCACATGCTCTTCTGCGCCAGTGCCGCGATCGGCGCATCGAATCCGGGCGACTACGCCGCCTTCATGCGCTACGGCTTCCGCGCCGGTCTCACCCGCACCTCGGCGCACCAGATGCTAGGATTCCGTTGCGCCGCCAACGGCTGACTTTTCCCCCTCGCCCCCTCACGTAGACATTGTTCACGCTCGTCCGCCAGTTCATCAAGACCGCGATCGGCTTCCTGGCGGTGGGGCTCGTGCTCGGTGGCTGGATGATCGTGCAGCGCGATCTCCTTGGCGCCGCACCACCCGAGTACCTGCGGAGCGCGCACGTGCATGCGCTGCTCGCCGGGTTCGGGATGATGATGATCATGGGCGTGGCGCTCTGGCTCTTCCCGCGGCCGGCGCGGGGCGACACGCGCTACCGCCCGAGCCTGATGACGGTCGCGTACTGGCTGGTCACGCTCGGCACTGCTGTACGCATCACGGGTGAGGTCGCGCACCTGTGGACGAGCGCGCCAGCGCTGGCGTGGATTATCGTTCTGGCAGGGCTGACACAGGTCGCCGGCATGCTGCTGTTCTTCTTCGCCATGTGGCCGCGCATACGCGCCGTGGGCAGTGCGGCCCGGGAGCGGGAGGGCGAGCGTTTCTAGGAGCCGTCCACGTGGGAGATTCGACAATCCGAGACGGGAATCCACGGAACACGACGTCCACTGGCCGGGCGGCGCGGATTCCCGGCCCGCGCCAGCGCTATCCCGGCCAGTTCACCATCGGCGCGGCGCGCGACCCGCTGAGCTTCCTCTCACGCGTCGCGCGCGAATACGGTGACGTGGTGCAGTTCAGCCTCGGCGGGAGTCGCGCCGTGCTGCTCGCACACCCGGACGACATCCGCGACGTGCTGGTGACCAACGGCCGCCTCTTCCACAAGGGGCGCGGCCTGCAGCGCGCGCGACTGCTCCTTGGCGAAGGGCTCCTCACCAGCGAGGACGAGTTCCACCTGCGCCAGCGCCGGCTCGCCTCGCCCGCGTTTCACCGCGCACGCGTGGAGACGTACGCCCAGACGATGGCGGCCTACGCGCGGCGGCGTGCCGAGTCGTGGCGCAACGGCGAGACGCTCGACGTGGCGCGCGAGATGGCGGCGTACACGCTCGCCGTGGTGGGCAAGACCCTGTTCGATGCCGACATCGAGGGGGAGGCTCACGAGATCGGAGACGCGCTGAGCGCCTCCATCGCCGCGTTCAACTTCATGACGCTCCCGATGGGCGACCTGCTGATGCGGCTCCCCTTCCCCGCCGTGCGTCGCTTCGAGCGCGGCCGCGACCGGCTGGACGCGACCATCTACCGCATGATCACCGAGCGGCGCTCCAGCGGAGAGGATCGCGGCGACCTGCTCTCGATGCTGCTCCTCGCGCACGACACCGAGGGCGACGGGAGCGGCATGAGCGACGTGCAGCTCCGTGACGAGGCGATCACGCTCATGCTCGCCGGCCACGAGACGACGGCGAACGCACTCGACTGGACGTGGTACCTGCTCTCGCGGCATCCGGAGGTGGAGGCAAGGCTGCACGCCGAGGTGGACGCGCTCGGCGGCGCGCTCGCCGGCGCGGCCGACCTGGAGCGGCTTCCGTACACGCGCGCGGTGATCGCCGAGAGCATGCGCCTGTTCCCGCCGGCGTGGGTGATCGGCAGGACCGCGCTCGAGGATTATCCCGTGCGCGACCACGTGATACGGAAGGGAAGCCTCGTGCTGGTGAGCCAGTGGGTGACACACCGCGATCCACGGTGGTGGGACGATGCCGAGTCGTTCACGCCGGAGCGATGGCTGGGCGAAGGCCGCGAGGTCGGGAGGTGGGGAGGCCAGCGAGGTGGGCGGTTCGCCTACTTCCCCTTTGGCGCCGGGACGCGCGTGTGCATCGGCGAGCAGTTTGCGTGGATGGAAGCGACGCTGGCCGTGGCGACGTTCGCGCAGCGGTGGCGGCTGCGGCTCGTGCCGGGCCATCCTGTCGAGCCGCAGGCCATCATCACCCTGCGCCAGCGGCACGGGGCGAGGATGACCGTCCACGCGCGCTAGCTAGCGCGTCGCGAACCCTGGCGCGAAGTCGTGACCGAAGATGGAATCGTCGTAGCTCGCGAGCAACGCTCCTGGGTCGTCATAGATGGCCACGGCACCGCGGAGGGCCTCGTCGCTCCACCAGCCGCCGCAGCGGAGCGCCACGATGCGGACGCGCGCGCGAGTGGCTGCCTCGATGTCGTACGGGGTGTCACCGAGCATGACAGCGTGCGACGCGGGGTGTCCCGATTGCCGGAGCGCGGCGCGCACGATGTCGGGATCCGGCTTGGAGTGCGCGGCGTCGTCCGACGACGTGGCAGTCTGGATGAGGTCAGCGACGAGCGCCTGCTCGAGCGTGGCGCGCACGTCGTCCGCCTTGGCCGACGTGGCAACGGAGAGCTCGTAGCCGTCGGCGCGAAGGCGCACCAGAAGGTCGCGCGCGCCCCGCGTGGCCTGCAGGTGCGGCAGCTCGCGCGTACGGAAGATCTCCCCGCGTCGCTCACTCAGGCGTTGCGCCTCGGGGCTTTCGGGGTCGAGGCCGACGAGCTCGGGAAGGATCTTGTCGCCGCCCATGCCGACGAGGGGGCGCACCCGCTCGAACGGGACCACATACCCGAACTCGGCGAGCGAGTCCACCCACGCGCGGGCGTGGGCATCGTTGCTGTCGATGAGCGTGCCGTCGATGTCGAGAAGGACGACACGCTGTGCGGGATCGGGACGATCGGAGTGGGGAGCGGAGCCGGGCATGCCCCTCACTGGTCAAGAGTGGTGCCGCACGATTTCCGGGATGGCGGGCGCGACCTAGCTTTCGTGCCTGTCTTCCTCCACCGCACGATGACCGAATCGACGACCACTCCCACGAGCGTCCTGTCCCCCGATCGCACCCGCACCATCGCGCTGGTCGTTGCGGTGCTGTGGGCGGCCGCGGTGATCGGTGCGACGGTGCAGCAGGGCATCCTGCACCACAACAACAACTTCCTGATCTTCCGCGCCGCCTCGTGGCACCTGCTGCACGGCCGGGACCTCTACGCCGCGTACCCGGCTGAGCATTTCGACTACTACAAGTACAGCCCCACGTTCGCGCTGCTCTTCCTGCCCTTCGCCCTGCCGCCGTTCTGGGTGGCGATGCTGCTGTGGAACGCGCTGAACGCGGCGGCGCTGTACTTCGCCATCGGCACCGTGCTTCCGCTGCGACGGGCCAGCGTGGCGCGGGCCATCGTGTTCCTCGACATGCTCGGCTCGCTGCAGAACGTGCAGAGCAATGCGCTCGTGGCGGCGCTCATCATCGTCTGCTTTGCCGCGTACGAGCGCCGACGCACCGTCATCGGGAGCGCCTCGGCGATGGTGGGCGCGATGATCAAGGTCTTCCCGCTCGCCGGCGTGACGTTCGCGCTGTTCCATGGACGGAAGGTACGCGTAGCGGTGGCTCTCATGGTGTCGGCACTCGTGCTCGTCGCGCTGCCGCTGCTGGTGACGAGTCCCGCCACGCTGCGCATGCAGTACGCGTGGTGGAAGGGCATCCAGGAGGTAGATGCGCTAACGCGAGGATTCTCGGTGATGGAGATGGTGCACCTGGTCACGCGGACCGACTGGCCCAACTGGCCGATCCAGCTCGCCGGGGCCGCGGTGCTGGTCGCGCCGGTGGTGGCGCAACCGGCGCGGCATCGGGAGTGGGGCTTCCGACGGTTGTACCTGTGCTCGGTGCTGGTCTTCTGCCTCATCTTCAACCACAAGGCCGAGAGCCCCAGCTTCGTCATCGGCGTGGCCGGCGCGGCGATCTGGTTTGCCGCACTGGAGCGGCGCACGCGCTGGGAGTGGGCACTGCTCTGGGTGATCGTGGTGTTCACGATCCTCGCGTCATCCGATGCGATGCCACGCATGCTGCAGCGCGAGCTGTTCGATCCTTACCGGCTGAAGGTGGTACCGCTGATCGTGCTCTGGGTTGAGTTGCAGCGTCGCCTGTGGACGCGCGCTCGTGACGCTGGCCACGGAGCCGTCGGGCCGGTCACCGCGTGATGGTCACAGCTCGGCGAAGGTGACGAGTCGGATGTCGCCGACGGCCAGCCGAGCGCGCACCTCGGGTGAGACGAGCGCGGCGAGCTCGCGTTCGCGGGGCGCGCGATACGGATCCTGGGCGCCAAGCGTCGCGTCGTCGTGGCCCGGATGGATCATCAGCTCCGTCGCGCCGGGCTCGAGATGGTCGAACAGCGCGAGCATGCGCTCCTGCACGTCCGGCGTGTCCTGAAGGAGGATGCCGCGGAAGCGCGGCGAGCGGGCAAGCGGTTCGCGGTCGGCCCGCGCCACGCCAGCCACGGCGCGACGCCACGCAGCGTGCAGCGCGAGGATCTTCATCGAGGCGAGCGGCTGCGCGAGGGATGGCCGGTCGAGCGGCCGTCGGACGACGGGAATACCGGCCGCGCGCGCGCTGGCGAGCACCGTGGGGAGCACGCCCGGGAGCGCATGCGCGTGCCGGTGACTGTCGAGATGAGTGGGATTCACGCCGCGGCGCTCGAGCGCGGCAAGCTGGGCATCGCACTCGTTTCGCACGTCGTCGGCCCGCACCGCGCCGGCGAGCGCGCGACGGGCGAGCGTGCCCAGCGGGTAGAACGACCCCGTGCGTGCATCGGTGAGCGATGGCGCGCGGGTGAGCGGCCGACCCGCCACGAGGTTCAGGTGGAGACCGAGGCCGAGTGAGGGCGCTCGCTCATGAGCGAGCGCGAGCCCTTCGTCGAACGCCGGCGTATTCACCATGACCGAGGTGGACGACAACGTACCCGCCGCGTGGGCCTCGAGGATGCCGCGATTGACGCCGGGCGCGAGGCCGAAGTCGTCGGCGTTGACGACGAGGAGGCGAGTGCCGCTCACGTGGGGTCAACCGCGCGGCGTGCCGACGCGCGGACGTGCAGCGTCAGGGCCGAATGGCGAATGACCGGTCCTCGGGCACGACGGTCGTCGCATCCGCGGCGGTGAAGTCGGCCGCGGATGCGTCGACGAGGTCCGGCGCGTAGCGACCGAGCCAGGCGTTGCGCTTCACGTGCCACACATCGCGGAGCATGCGGCGGCCATCGCGCGCGAAGCGCACGGTCGTGGGCTCCGAGTCGTAGCGGAAGCGCACCGGCACCTGCCGGATGGTGAGGCCGTGGTGCTGCGCGACGTACAGGCACTCGATGTCGAAGCCGAAGCCCGGGATGGTGGCGCGCGTGAAGCACGCCACCGCAGCGCTCGCGGTGAAGCCCTTGAGGCCAGCCTGGGTGTCGAGGATGCCGGGCAGCAGGACCGCCTGTACCACGCGGTTGAACGCGCGACTCATGAGGTGTCGCGTGTACAGGTAGTGGAAGAATTCCGGACTCATCACGTAGCGGGAGTCCGGCAGCACGCGGCAGGCGATGGCCACGTCGGCGCCATCGTGGAGCTCGGCGACGATGCGGTTCACCTGGTCGAGCGGATAGGCGAGGTCGACGTCGGTGAAGACGCGATGGCGGCCGCGCGCGGCGAGCATGCCGCGCGTCACGGAGAACCCCTTGCCCCGATTACGCTCGTTGCGCAGCAGGCGGGCGAAGCCGCACCGCCGCCCGAAGTCCTCGAGGATGAGCTGCGTCTCGATCTCGCTCGAGTGGTCGTCCACGAACACGACTTCCAGCGAGTCCGGATAGTTCGTCGCGAAAACCTCTACCGCATCGAGGGTCGCCGGGAGCTGCGCCGCCGCGTTGTAGACCGGAATTACGAGCGAGAGAGCAGGCGCGTCCGCGGTCGGAGCGAACATGGGGTAGCCCAAGGCACATGGGGTGACGCCATGCAGCGTGGGGGCGCGCACCGGCACGGAAGGGTGAGCCGAGGACTACGCGCCTGCGTGGCGAGTACAGAAGCTAGCGTCGGCCCGGCATCTTGCGCCAGACGGAGCTGCTCAGTCGTGCCGCGGGCCGGTTCGGCGCTCGAGCACCACCTCGCCCTTCACGACCATGTATCGGATCAGGCGACCGGCGGCATCCGGGAAGGCCTTCTGCCGGTCGCGGAAGCGGTCGTTGGAGACGATGGACGCGTCCAGCTCGCGGGCGAAGGAGAGGATGAAGTAGTCGGCGTCGGTGCCGGCGGGCGCCTGGCGGATGGCGCCGGCGTCCACCATGCGCTCATAGCCGGCCCGGTCGTCGATCTGGTGGCGGAGTGCGGCGTCCACGAGCACGAGGGGCTCGTAGCCCTCCTCGCGCAGCTTGTCGCAGACGAGGGTGATGTTGGCGAGATGGCCCTGGTCGCCTTCGCTGGAGTGGGCGACGTTGGAGCCGTCCACCAGCACGAGTGGCTGAGCGGCCCCGTTGCCCTTGCGCCTCGGGGCCTCCTTGTCCGGCGATGTCGCCATCTATTTCCCGTGCGTGGTGGTTCCGTGCCTGGCGGAGTGCCCGCGGCGTGCCTGGACGCAAGAGCGCCCGGCGGGTGCCGGGCGCTCTTTCAAGTTCCAGACCGGGCGCGACTCAGGGCGTCTTGGCGCTCTGGAGCTTGGACTGGATGTCCTGTGCCTTCTTCAGGTGCGACTCGATCGTCGGCTTCGCCTTGGTGATGAGCGACTTGAGCTCGGCGTTCTGCGCGGCGCCCTCCGCGGTGTTCAGCGTCGACAGCACCGCCTGATGCGTGGCGACCTCGTGATCGATGTAGGCCTTGTCCCATGCAGCGCCCTTCGGCATGGCGTTCAGGCTGTCGACCCACGCCTTGTCCCTGGCTTCGCTGCTGTCGTTGGCGGGCATCTGCGGCGTCACGTTCAGCTTCTTCGCGAGGTCCTGCCCCATTTTCCGGAGGGCATGGTGGTCGCGCATCATGTCACGGCCGAAGGTCTTGACCTCGGCATTGGTGCCCTTGGTCGCCGCCACACTACCGGTCGCGCTGTCGGCCATGTTCGCGTGGTCGAGGATGGCGACGATGTTGGGGTCGGTGAGCGCGGGCGCGCTCGGGGCGGTCGGCGTGGCGGCAGCGGCCGGCGTGGCAGCGGCGGCGGCGGAGTCAGCCAGCCGCGCGGAATCTTCGTTGGCCTCGTGCTTGGCGCAGGCCGAAACGAGGGTGGCGGCGCAGGCAGCGGCGATCATCGAGGTACGACGGATGGCAATGCGCATCGGTCCTCCAACGGTAGTGGTGCGGGACGTCCGGGGTGCCCCGCGCGGAGCGCAAAAAACGGACTCGTGGGGAGGACGAGGCCCGGTTCCGTCAGTGCGCAAGATCACAGGCGTGAGGTGACCGGGACCCGCACGGCGCTTGCCGGGGTAGGTGATCTTTGATGCGTATGCAGATCCCCCTGAGGCGCCGCATCGGCGCCGTGCTCGCCGTGCTCCTCGGCGCCGCCACTCTGTCGTGTGGCGACGGGAAGTTCTCGCGCGCCCGGCTGGCAACCGTGTCCGGTGAAGTGGCCGAGGCCGCTGCCGCCGTGACCGGCCAGCAGGCTCTGCTGGCGACTCAGGTGCGCGAAGAGGGACACATGGGTTTCGACACCGGGGTCTACCCCGGCGACGCCGCCCTCCGGGCGTGGCGGGACGCCGGATCGCCGTACGAATGGGCAGGCTACTACCTCCCCAGCCCGTGTCACCCGGACCAGAGCTGGTCGGGCAAACGGGAGACGCTGAACTCGCTCGGCTACGGCATTGCCGTGCTCTACGTGGGGCAGCAGACGTGGGGACGAACCCCTGGTGCGCCGTACAAGGTGCCCGTGACGGTGACTCACAAGGTGCGCGAGCGCGTGGGCAAGGGTTCCAGGCGTCACACCGTGACGCGCGTCGTGCGACGGACGGTGATGCGGAAGGCGCCGCCGGCGCAGCCCGGCGAGACCTGCAACGCCGATTTCGTGAGCGCCAAACGTGGCATGCGCGACGGCGTGGACGCAGCATTCCGCACGGCGCTGGAAGGGTTCCCGACGGGGACGACCGTGTTCCTGGACATCGAGCGGATGGACCACATGCCGAAGGCGATGCGCGATTACTACTCGGCATGGGTGCGCACGATGCTCGCCGACGGACGCTACCGACCCGGCATCTACGTGCACACGGACAACGCCAACACGGTGTACGAGGACGTGAAGCGCGAGTTCGAGGCGGCGGGGCATCGCGAGGAGCCGCCGTTCTGGATCGCCAAGTCGGCCGGCTTCGACGGCCGCAAGCTGCCGAGCCAGATGGGCCACGCGTTCGCCGTCGTGTGGCAGGGCGTGCTGGACATCGAGCAGACGTTCGCCGGCCATAGCATCCCGATCGACGTCAACGTCGCGGGATCACGCTCCCCATCGTCGTCGCTGGCGTCGTACGTGAGCGCCGCAGTCGTGGGGTCGCGGTTAGGCGACTGAGAGCTGCGCGTGAGACGTGAAACGTGAGAGGTGAGACGTGACTGCGTTGGCAGTGACGTCTCACCTCTCACGCTTCACGAGCAGTTCACCCGGTGGCGATCCGCTTGAGTGCCTCGAGCGCCTGGACGGCGCGGGGGCTCGGGAGCGCGCCGTCGGCCATCGCCTTCACGAGCTGGTCGTCGCGGTGGTAGAGGTCGTTGCCGAAGTAGAGCTGGCCGTCCTTCACGTACGCCGTGGCGTACTCGATGTATACCGGCAGCTTGTGCGGCAGCTTGACCGAGTTGTTGTCCTGGCCCTGCTCGTACTGCGTCACCTTCGCCTGGTCCCAGCCGAGCACCCACGCCGCGAGATCCACCGGCTTCTCGACGCGGATGCAGCCGTGGCTGAACGCGCGCACGTCCTTGTCGAACAGCTCCTTCTGCGGCGTGTCGTGCAGGTAGATGTTGAAGTCGTTGGGGAAGAGGAACTTCACGAGGCCGAGCGAGTTCTGCGGACCGGGCTTCTGCCGGATGCGCGTGACGCCCCCGTCCTTGTAGTACTCCAGGTTGTTGGCCGCCATGTAATTGGGGTCGGCGGCAATCTTCGGCGCCGTTTCCTTGGCCTGGATGTCGGGCGTGATGTTCCAGTACGGACGGAAGACGACGGTCTCCATGGAGTCGGCGAACACCGGGGTCGCCTTGTCCTCGTACTCCTGCCCGACGATGACCTTCATGTCGAGCGCCTTGCGGCCGCTGTCGTACGCGGTGAGCTGGAACGCGGGGACGTTGACGAGGATGTAGCGCTGGCCGAGCGAGCGCGGCATCCAGCGGTCGCGCTCGAGGTTGGCGGCGATCTGTCCGAGACGATACGCCGCGGGGACGTTGAGCGCGTCGAGCGTCTCGCTGCCGAGCGCGCTGTCCACCACGATGCCGTGATGCGCCTGGAACTGGGCGATGCCTGCGGCGAGGTCGGCGCCGAACACACCACCACCGGCGCCAGAGTCGGCGGGCACGCTGATGCCCTCGGCGGCGAGGCGCGCGCGGAGCGTGGCAAGGCGCTGCGGCGAATCGTGGTCGCCGCGCTTGAGCGACTTGCCTGCGGGGACCTTCGGGAAGCCACCCTTGCTGACGATGTCGCGGTAGTGCGCGAGCTCCTTCTGGAGCGCCGCGTACTCCGGGTCCTGGGGGCGCATGGCGGCGATGGACTTGTCGAGCGGCAGCTTGGTCAGCGTGCGCACGAGTGCGCTGTCCACGTTCTCGTCCTGCGGGTCGATGTGCCAGGCCTGCGAGATGGACTTCGGATCCACCTGGCCGGTGAGGTAGTCCTCGCCGAGCGCGGCATAGGTGGCCGTGAGCAGGACGTCGGCATCGGCGTACTGCTCGGCGGTGGGCTTCGGCGTGCGGCGCAGCGCGGTGAGGGCGTTCGCGAGATCCCCGATGGGATAGTCGTCGATCTTGAGGCCGTCCTGACTGGCGTTGAGGGCGGTGTTGGTGAGCGCGCCCGCGCGATCCTTGGCGAGGCCGTCCTCGACGAGCCAGAGCGGGGTCTGGCCGAATCGCTGATAGAGTCGCTTCGTGTGCTCCCACGCTTCCTTGCCGATGGCATCGGGGCGGGGGCCGTCGAGGCGCTGCTTCACCGCGGCGCGCAGGGCGTCGATGGACACGCCGTTGACGGCGGTGAGCTTGGCCGGCGACCAGGGCGCGGCGACTTCGCCGGACGCGGACGCGTGGCTGGAGCTCGTGCTGGCCGAGTCGCCACGCGAGCAGGCGGCGAGGAGCGCGAGCGGCAACAGGAGGAGAGCGGCGCGGCGGAGCCGCGGAGCAAGCTGGATCATCTGATATCTCGCCGGTGACTTTGGGGCTGGCAGCCTCACCCGAGGCTGCTGCCGGCCGCTACAAGGCGAGATATGGGCCACGGTGGTGACAGCCGATTGCGCCGGCCTCGCGAATCGTGGCCCGGACCCTGCTTTAGCAGGGGATGAACGACGAGCCTGCCACTGTCCGGCTCGATCCAGAACCAAACCGAACGACATCGAGAGATCCAATGCGCGATACGACGAAGAGTTCGAAGAGGCACCGCACGGTGACGGGCCCGACGCCGGTGAAGCAGGACCGCCGCCAGCGCGGCCGACTGCGCGAGCTGTGCGACGAGGTGCTGGCCTCGTTCCGCGTAGCGCGGTCGCGAGAGCTGATCAGCGAGCGGGAGCTGATCGAGTCGCGGGAAATGCTCGCGTCCATGACGCCAGCGCTTTCGCGCTAGCCGTCCCTTCTGCGCGCCGATCGCGAACGGTCGATCGGCACGCGAGGGGCTGGTCCCGTGGTTGCATCCGGCCATCCGGCCAGCGCGCGGGTACGCCAGCCTCCCAGCCGTCGTCTTCTTTGCATAGATGCGCCATATAACCGACGCGCTCGGCCGTGAATGGCATGTATACGAGCGCAGCGAGGCCGCCGATGCGCCGGTGCCGGGGCGGCAGAGTCTCGTATTCGACACCGACGGTATCGTCCGTCGCCTGTGGCAGTACCCGCCGGGCTGGCAGGAGCTGACGGATGCCGCCCTGCTGGGCCTGATGGACGATGCGTCGCCGTTTCGCCAGCGGGTGAGCTGAGCGAGCGGGGCCTTGCCGTACCGCACGCAATATTGTATACAGTGGCATGGCTTCCAGCGACCCGTGGTACCTGCCCATCGGCCGAGAGGTCGAAGTGTTCCGCTCCTGCCACGCGCAGCGGCTTCCCGTCATGCTCAAGGGCCCCACGGGGTGCGGAAAGACGCGCTTCGTGGAGCACATGGCCCACCAGCTCGGCCGGCCGCTCGTCACGGTGGCGTGTCATGACGACCTCTCGGCGAGCGACCTCACCGGACGCTTCCTGATCCGCGGCAGCGAGACGGTGTGGTCCGACGGACCACTCACGGCTGCCGTCCGCGCCGGCGCCATCTGCTACCTGGATGAGGTAGTGGAGGCGCGGCAGGACACGCTCGTCGTGATCCATCCGCTCACCGATGACCGGCGCATCCTGCCCCTGGAGAAGACGGGGGAGCTGCTCGAGGCACTGCCCGGCTTCCAGCTCGTGATCTCGTACAACCCGGGTTACCAGCACGCGCTCAAGGACCTCAAGCCGAGCACTCGCCAGCGGTTCGTGGCGCTCGAGTTCGACTTTCCCCCGCCGGCACAGGAAGCGGAGATCGTCGCGCACGAGAGCCGGGTGACGCCGGCGACGGCGCGCGCGCTGGTGGAGGTGGCGCGACAGGTGCGACGGCTGCGCGAGCAGGGGCTCGCGGAGGGACCGGGCACGCGACTGCTGGTCTCCACCGGCAGGCTCATCGCGAGCGGGATCGCGCCGCGGCAGGCGTGCCGCACGGCGCTCGCCAACCCGCTGACCGACGATCCCGATCTGCTGGCGGCGATCGACGACTTCATCACGCAGACGCTGTAGGCGCCGGAGCCGTCGCGTTGCGCTTCCGCCGGTTCCTCCGTAATCGCGCCATCGGGCTGACGCGGCGCGTCATGGCGCCCGCGGCGCGATGGCGGGAGGCGCGCGGGCCGACGGAGCTGGGGCTCCAGCAGGTCCGCCGCCGGCTCGAGCTGCTGCTGGCGGGAATGTATGGACGGCCCATGCGCGTCGGCGCGGGAACCGCCGCGGAGGCGCGACTCACGCCAGCGCCGCCGGACATCCTGCTTCCCGCCACGCTCCCTGCGCGGGACGGCGTGGACGCAGCCGCCGCGCGCTACCGCCTGCTGGCGATCGAGCAGGCCGAGCGTCTCACGCGTGGGAGCGCGACGGTGGCGCTTCCGGCGACGCAGCTCGAGCGCGACCTGTACATGATGGCGGAGGGCGCGGCGGTGGATCATGCGATCGCGACCCGTGCGCCCGGCCTTGCCGGTGTGCTGGCCGAGCGGCACGCGCGCGAGCTGTCGGAGCGTCCCGATCCGCGGCGTCTCGGTGTCGCCGAACGGGAGGTGGAGCGGCTCGTACGCGCGATGCTGAGCGGCGAGGCAGAGGAAGCGGGCGCGGGCGCGTCACGCGGGCCGGAGGAATCGCTGGCCTGGGCGAGCGCACAGGCGGAGCGCATTCGTCGCGATGCCCCGGCCGGCACGCGCTACCGCGGGCTACCGGGGGTAAAGACGTGGCGGCTGGCACCGGTGGTGCGTGAGCCGGAGCCGTTTCCGCCCATGCCAGCGCCACCGATCGGTGACTTGCGCTCGGCGTCCGCGGCCGCGCCCACGCCGCACGGCAATCGTGCCGGCGAGCAGCAGGAGGGCGAGGACGGTGAGGCTCGGCCCGACGCGGACGGCACGGCGACGCTCGCAGCGCCGGACGCGGGCGCGCCCGCGAACGAACCTGACGCTGATGGGGGGGAGCCCGGCGCCACGATGACGAATGCGCGCGAGCCGCGCGCATCGCGACCCGGTATCACGTACCCGGAGTGGGATCACTACGCCGGCGTGAACAAGCCGGATGCGGTGACGATCCACGACGAGCCCGCCGCAGAGGGCGATGAGCGCTGGGCGAATGACACCCTGACGGCCCACGCCGCGATCGTGCGCCAGGTGCGGTCGCGCTTCGGCATGCTGCGCGCGCATCGCACGCGGCTCCGTGCCCAACGCGCGGGCGACGAGCTGGATCTCGATGCCTGCGTACGCGCCCTCGTGGACGTGCGCATGCGCCGCGTGCCGAGCGACCGGCTGTACCTGCAGACGCGGCCGGCGCGGCGCACGCTGGCGATCGCGCTGCTGGTGGACGTGAGCGGTTCGACGCGCGCGACGGTGGCCGATGGACAGACGATCCTCGACGTGGAACGCATGACGGTGCTGCTGGCGAGCGAAGCGCTCGATGCGCTGGGTGATCCGTATGCGGTGCTCGCGTTTTCGGGCGTTGGCGCGCACGACGTCCAGGTGCGGACGGTGAAGCGCTTCGCGGGCGACGACCGGTCGCTCGTGCACCGGCGGATCGCCGGCCTGAGCGCGATGGACAACACGCGGCTGGGCGCGGCGCTGCGCCACGCCACGGCGCTGCTCAACGCGCAGCCCGCCGAGCAGCGGCTGTTGCTGCTGGTCTCGGACGGCAAGCCGAACGACGTGTACGGCTACCAGGGCGCGTACGCGATCGAGGACTCGCGACGCGCGCTGGCCGATGCACGCGCGTGCGGCGTGCATCCGTTCTGCCTCACGGTGGACCGCGAGGAGACGGAGTACCTGCCGCACCTCTTCGGCGCGAGCGGCTATCGCGTGCTTCGCTCGCCGGAGCAGCTTCCGGCCGCCCTGCTGCGCGTCGTGGAGCAGCTGCTCCCGCACTGAGCGGGGCGCAGCGTCGCGCTCAGCGAGCGTTGCGCAGCACGAGTGCAACGAGGATGGGCGCGAGCAGGGCCGTGAGGATCCCCATCACGCCCATGGCCAGACCCGCGGCGCCACGCTCCACTTCGCCTTCGTCCGCGGCGCGCGCCGTGCCGAGGCCATGTGCGGCCGCACCGAGCGCGAGGCCCGTGGCGAGGCGCGAGCGCACGCCGCTCACTCGCAGCAGCCAGACGCCGACGAACCCGCCGAGCGCGCCGCTCACGATGGACACCACGGCGGAGAGTGCGGGGATGCCACCGAGCCGCGCCGCGACGGCAATGGCGATTGGCGTGGTGATGGACCGCGGCGCGAGCGAGCGCACGATCACCGGCGAAGCGCCCATGACGTGCGCGACTGCCACGGCGACCACGACACCGGTGACGGCACCTGCCAGCAAGGCGAGCGAGATGGCGGAGAGGTTGCGGCGAACGCGTTCCAGCTGCAGCGCGAGGGGAACACCGAGCGCCACCACGGCGGGACCGAGCCAGAACGCGATCACGCGCCCTCCGCGCTCGTACCGCGCGTATGGCGTATGCGTGGCGAGCAGGATGGCGATCATCGCGGCGATGGAGACGATGGCCGGGTTGAGCACGGCGAGGCGCGTGCGATCGTACGCCACGCGCGCGGCGGCGTAGACGAGCAGGGTGACGACGACCCAGAGGAGCGACGTCATTCGTCGCGCTCGAGGCGTTGCACCAGGTGGCCGACGACGAGGAGCACGGCCACGAGGCTGGCGAGCGCCGCGATGGTGATGGCGACGAGGTCGTGCCGCACGGCTGACCAGTAGGCGAGGAGCGCTACGCCTGCAGGCACGTAGAGGAGCGCGAGGTGACGCACCAGCAGCTCGGCGGCCGCGCGCACGAGCTCGAGAGGGAGCACGCGCGCCTCGATCAGCGCGGCGAGCACGACGAGCCCGATCACGCTTCCCGGCACCGGCAGGTGCATGGTGCGCACGAGCCAGTCGCCGGCGGCGTTCAGCGCGACGAGGAGCGCGAGGCCGCCGGCGAGGCGGAGGAGCGTACCGCCGCGACTCAGGGCGCGGGCGCGGCTGGCGGCGTGATCACGCCGGCGGGCGTCGTGCGGGGCGGCGCTCCTTCCGGGACGGCACCCGGTGCACGGACTCCGCCAGCGCGACGCTTCATGGACTGCGGCGACGGGAGGCTCACGAGGATGGCCGTGGCGACCAGGACGCACGTCGCGAGCGCGAGCTCGGCGCGCGAGCTGCGCCGGATGGCGACGGCCGCGCCCTCACTCCCGAGCTGCGGACGCTGGCGTCGCCAGTTCCACGCGCCGAGTGCGAACACGCCGGCGACGAGGCAGAGCTTGACGATGAGCGTCCAGCCGTAGGGCGTGGTCCAGAGCGACGAGAAGGGATCGAGGTGACGGAATGCGGTGACGAGCCCACTCAGCACGAGGAGCCCGCCACTCACCAGCGCCAGCGGCGAGAACCCGTTGACCATGTCTGCCGCGATCGCGCCGCGACGCTCCCTCGACCGCTCGTCGCGCAGCACGGTGCCGAGCCCGGCGAGGACGAGCACGAACAACGTTCCGATCCAGAAGCCGCCGAAGAGACGATGCAGCGGGTTCACGAGGCTGAGCCACTTGCCGGCGAACAGCGGGACGAGCGGACCCACGACCACGCCGATGAGCGAGAGCCACCAGCCGGCGAGCATTCCGCTCGAGGCGAGAGCGAAGCCGATGATGGCAATGACGAGCAGCCAGACCGGCGCGCCGACCTGCAAGTTGCTCGTGAGCACCTGGCCCACCGTGAGGTGCGCGCGAGCCGCCGCGCGGGGGAGCGCCTGCCACAGCATCACCGCCTGGATCACGGCGCCGAGGAGGCCGAGTGTCGCCGCACGTCTCGCAGCGTGACGGTACACGCCGCCCTCAGCGACGAGAGTGGCATCACCCGCTGGGGTTGCCAGCGGCGCGCCGACCCGGTTGCGCAACGCGGCAAATCGAAACCCGACGGCACCGACGGCGAGGAACTGGGCGACGAACCCGACGAACTCCCTGGCTGGCTCCGACCAGGTGATGAGCGGCTCGGCTTGCATGTGCGGTGGTTCTCCTCTCTGACGTGGGTTGTCGCCGATGGCGGGTGGTGGCATGAGGCTAAGTCGGCGCGCCGTCACGCGGAAGGCGCCGCGTGATAGCTTTGGTCGAATGGCCACGACGACAGACGGCGAGCGAATCACACCGGGGAGCGAACGGAAGAGCAGCACAAGCGTGCTGCGGCGGCGCTGGCACGCACTGATCCAGCGAATGGGGCTGCTGGAGTGGGACGAGGGTGTGCTGCTCCTCGTGGCCGGCGCGCTGATCGGGATCGTGGGCGGACTCGGCGTGGTGGGCTTCTATGGACTGATCGACCTCGCATACATCGCCTTCGTGCAGTGGCCGCGTCGGTTGATCGGACCGTTCGGGGCGGCGCTGTACCTGCCCCTGCTCACCGGGCTGGGGGTGTGGGCGGCGTGGTACGTGGTGCGTCGCACGCGCACGCCGGAGGGGCAGAACGTCGCCGACGTGCAGCTCGACGTGGCAAAGCGGCATGGCGTGGTGCGAACGCGACCGGTGGCGGTGCGCACGCTCGCGTCGGCGATCACGCTCGGCTCGGGCGCCTCGGCAGGGAGCGAGGGACCGGTGGCGGTGCTCGGCGCCGCGGTAGGATCGGTGTTCGGGCGCGCGCTCGCGCT
>Ga0070714_100000816_pt1 | contig 22035 bp, 25 predicted proteins | sample LARL83metaG_FD_65450 | JGI IMG/M metagenome (GOLD analysis project Ga0070714, IMG submission 65450) | Corn, switchgrass and miscanthus rhizosphere microbial communities from Kellogg Biological Station, Michigan, USA - LAR L8-3 metaG | ecosystem: Host-associated > Plants > Roots > Rhizosphere ... | reverse complement strand
TCGGTGTCCTTCAGCAGGAAGCCGCTCGCGCCTGCCCGCAGCGCGCGGAAGATGTACTCGTCGAGCCCGAAGTTCGTGAGGATGACGACCCGCACGCTGTCCAGCCGCTCGTCGGCGACGATCTGCCTGGTGGCCTCGATGCCGTCGACCCCGGGCATCTGGATGTCGATGAGCGCGATGTCCGGGCGGTGCTCTGCGGTCAGCGCCACGGCCTGCTGGCCGTCGGCGGCCTCGGCGACCACCTCGATGTCGTCTTCCGCGTCGAGCAGGGACCGGATGCCGCTGCGGATCAGCGCCTGGTCGTCGGCGAGGAGGACCCTGATCACGGCCGCGCCCTCTAGGCCGCAGCGGGCAGCTCGGCCCGCACCTGGAAACCGCCGCTCTCCCGGGGCCCGGCGTCAAGCCGCCCGCCGAGCGCCGAGACCCGCTCGCGCATCCCGACCAGCCCCAGCCCAGGCCCGGCGGGCACCGGGCTCACACCGGTTCCGTCGTCGCTGACCTCGACGGTCAGCGCGTCCGGCGCGTAGTGCAGGTGCACCGAGGCGCAGGCCTGGCCGGCGTGGCGGCTGACGTTGGTGAGCGCTTCCTGCACGATCCGGTAGGCCGCCTGGTCGACGTCGGCCGGCAGCGGCCGCTGGGTGCCGGTAACGGTGACCGATACCGGCAGCCCGGCGGATCGCGCCCGTGCCACCAGGCTGTTCAGCTGGCTGAGGCCGGTGCCGTCGCCGTCTTCACTGCCGTACTGCTCCTGGCTGCGGAGCACGCTGAGCGTGGCCCGCAGCTCCCGGGTAGCGTCCGCGCCCGCTTCCTGGATGGCCAGCAGGGCGGGCGGCACGTCCTCGCCGCGCTTGCGGGCCAGGTGCACCGCCACGCCGGCCTGGACCTGGATCACGGAGATGCTGTGGGTCAGGGAGTCATGCAGCTCGCGGGCGATGCGCAGGCGCTCCTCCACGGCCCGCCGCCGGGCGGTCTCGTCCCTGGTCCGCTCCGCAACCTCGGCGCGCTGCTCGACCTCGCGCAGGTGCAGCTGCCACATCCGGAACGCCACGCCCATCACCCCGGCCGAGATGAGCCAGCCGGCCGCGTAGAACCTTTGCCGGCCGCGATCGGTGCGCATTCCCCGAGCCTACGCATCCGGCACGCGGGCGCATCGGCCCGGCGTAGCCATTTCCGGCTACTCCCCGCGTGGTACCCCGGCCCACCGCCGCGTCCGCGCCGGCCAGGCAGGAAACCGCCCCCCGCTGCTCAGTCGGTGTCCGGGGGCGGCAGGTTCAGGGCCTGGCGGATGAGTTTCACCTCGCGCTCCACGGCGGTGTCGGCCTCCGCGTGCTGGCGGTTGAACGACCGCATCTGGGTGAGAGAGTTCGACTGCGCCTGCAGGGTGGTCATCCCGGCCCGCTGCTCGTTGATCAGGATCAGGGCCCGCGAGATCGCGGCGATGTGCGGCGGGAATTTGATCGCGGCCAGATGCGTGTCAAACCACTTCTCGGTCGCCACCTCCGCCCTGAGGTCGGCCCTGGCCTCGGCGAGATCGTCGTGCTGGGCGTCGGTGTAGCCGTCCACCTCGACGTCGAGGCGGTGGTCGGCCGGGTTCGCGACCGCCAGGTACTGGCTGGCGAGCGACGGCCCGCGGGTCAGGTAGACGACGCCCAGGATCACCAGGGCGACCACGACCAGAGCTGACGCCGCGATCAGAACCCGCCCGCGGCGGCCGTCCCGGCGCGCGTCATGCTGGCCCAAAGATCCGCCTCCGCAGGTTCGGGCTCCCTTGGCAGCACCTCACCATCGCTGCGGAGCAGGGGTCCGGCTACCACACGGCCAGCGGGACCTGCGGGTTCAAACGGGGTCGCCCACAGCGCTCCCCGAGTGTACCGGCCGCCTAGTTGGCCGCCGGAGGAGGCAGGCCCAGGGCCGTCCGGAGGGCCCGCACCTGGGTCTCCACCGTGGCGTCGGCGGCCTGGTGGGCGCGGTCCATCGCGCGCATCCGGGCCAGCGTGGGCGCCTGCGCCTGCTGCTGGATCAGCTGGGACCGCTTCTGGTTGGCCTGGATCAGCCGCTCGGAGATGACCGCGGCGTCCGGCGGGAACGGGAGCCCGGCCAGCTGAGTATTGAACGCCAGCTCCGTGGCCACTTCCTTCCGCAGGGCCTTCCTGGCCGCGGGCAAACTGCTGTGCTCGTTCTTGGTGTACGCGGTGACCTCGGCCTGGAGGGCCTGGTCGGACGAGTCCGCGATCGACGTGTAGTTGGCCTGGAGCACCCGGTTGAACTGGCGCAGCCGGGCAGGCCCGGCGTTGTTGTAGCTCCAGATCACGAAGATCAAGATGACCGACAACACGGATCCCCCGATGATCCACCACAGCCCGGCCGAGGACTTGCGCGGGCATCGCGGCCGCGGACGATGTGATGGCTCAGAGCGCGCTGGGCGGGAACAGCCGGTTCAGGCCGGTCTGCTGGATCGCGCCCTAACTCAACCCAACACGGTAACTGAACCACCATGAGTCGCCGGCCGTGTCATATTGGCGAGATCCGAGCCGGGTCTTTGCGGTGCACAGCGGACATGAAGGGCTGACGCAGGCATGGCTGCTGACCTCGACAGCGCGGCGGACGCAGCGCTAACCGAGCCGGCTGGTGCGCCGAACCCGCAGGTCAGCGACGAGCCCGCGGCCGGCCACCGGGCACTGGCCGCAGTCGGCCGGGTCTACCTGCCGACGTTAGTGATCGCCGGGTGCGCCGCCTGGCTGGCCTGGTACGGCTGGACGGTCCTCAGCGCCTACGGGCCGGCCCGGTCCATCCGGGCGGGCCAGTTCGAGCTGGCCGGGCCCGCGGTGCTTGGCTTCGTGCTGGTCGTGTTCCTGATCGAGCAGGTCAGGCCGGCGGAGCGGCGCGCGGTGTGGGCCCGGGGCCACCTGCTCGACCTGGTCTACCTGCTGGCCTACGCCACCCTGGTGGTCCCGCTGATCGTGCTGACCGGCGCGGGATTCTCCTCGGCACTGGCCCGGCTGGCGCCGTGGCTGGTGCTGCCGCACATCAGCGCGATTCCCAGCTGGTGTTTCGTGGCCCTGGGCGTGCTCGCGATCGACGCCGTGGACTGGCTCACCCACCTAGGCAATCACCTGATCAACCCCCTGTGGCGGCTGCACGCGGTGCATCACTCCCAGGAGGAGCTGAGCATCCTCACCACGTTCCGCACCCATCCGCTGGTGCACATCAGCTTCGTGATCTCCGCCATCCCGATCCTGGCCATCGCGTCCAACGCGATCACCCCGGCGGTGGTGCTCACCACCTACGCGTGCCTGGGCGCGCTGCCGCACGCGAACGTGCGCTGGACCTACGGCAAGGTGGGCGCCATCATGATCAGCCCCGCCTACCACCGGATCCATCACTCCGCGACCGGCCGGCTCGACATCAACCTGGGCACGGTCTTCTCGATCTGGGACAGGCTGTCCGGCCGCGCGGTGTTCCCGGTCACCGGCCAGGCCGGGGCGACGGGCCTGTCCGGCCGTCCGATACCGGTCGAGCAGGCCGGTGACCGGCCGCGCCTGGCCCGGACGTTCCTGACCCAGTGGGCCGAGCCCTTCACCAAAACAAATACGAGTGAGGTATCTGAACCGTGACCACCACGCGCGAAAGGCGATCCGCCACCAGCCGTCAAAGCCAGCCCTGGATGTGGCTGCTGTACCTCTGCGATGCGGGGCTCCTGGTCGCGTCGGGCCTGATCCACCTGCACCTGTGGGACATCGCCTACCGGCACGTGAAGACGCTGGATGTGCTGTTCCTGGTCCAGGTGATCGTGGCCCTGCTGCTCGCGGTCGCGCTGCTGCTGACCCGGCGGGTGATCGTGGTGCTGGCCAGCCTGCTGCTGATGGCCGGGACCATCGTGGGCTTCTTCCTGGCCCGCTCGGTCGGCATCTTCGGGTTCAAGCTCACGTTCACCTCGGGCCTGGCCAACACGGTGCTGATCATCGAGATCGTGGCCGTGGTCTCGCTGGCCATCACCGCCGTGCTGATGCGGCCCAGCCGGGCCTGACCGGCCCGCCCGCGCCCGGTCAGGACCGGGCCAGGGCGCCGAACGCGGCCTTCGGCTCCCAGCCGAGGCCCTGATACCCGGTGCCCGGCCCGGTCCCGAGCATCTTCACCACGCCGTAGCTGGCCAGGTCGAGGTCCTGGCGCGGCTCGGCGTGATGCACCAGCTCGTAGCCGGCGAACGTGAACCAGAAGGCCAGATCCACGCCTTCGTCCGCAAAGATCGCCTGGAGCTCCTGCAGGTACCTGACCTGCTCGGACTCGTCGCGTGTGTACTCGCCGTCGAGCTGCGGCGGGTCAGCATCGGCATCGATGATCATCCAGCCGGTGCCGCCGCGATCTCCCGCGCCCGCGTAGCCGCAGCATCCGAACTCGGTCACCACCAGCGGCTTGCCGTGGCCGAGCCCCTTGCGCAGCTGCGCCCGGAACTCGCCGGCGTTGCCCGACTCCCGGTACGCGTCGGTCGCCGCCATGTCGAACGGGCTCCAGTCGACCGGCTCCCAGATGCCAGAGGCGTAGCTCACCGGCCCGGAGAACCGGTCCCTGACGGCCGCGGCGGTCTCGGCCAGGAAGCCGTTCAGCTTGGCCGGCATCTCCGCGAACGCGGTGAACATCCGCTGGTCGTGCGTTTGCAGGCCCGCGATCCGCTCGTACACGGTGTCGCCCGGCAGGAACCCGGCCGCGAACAGGCTCAGCTCGCACCCGGTCACCAGGACGACGCTGGCGCCATCCCGCCGCAGGCGCTCGGCGCGATCCGCGCAGTCGGCGAACAGCGGTGCGAGCTGCTCGGTGGACAGCTCACACGGGAACGGGGAGAACCACACCTCGAGCCCGGCCGCGGCCGCCATCTCGCCCGCCGTGCTCAGCCGCTCCGGCTCGCCCCCCGAGATCCGCACCGCCGTGCAGCCCAGGTCGACCGCGATGACCTGCATCTCGCGGCGGACGATGTCCGGGTCGAAGTCCTGGCGGCTGATCTTGCCGCCCGGGTAGAAGCCGGTGTCGTAGTTGATTCCCTTGCCGCGCATCGAGGGCGATCCCTTCGGGGGTAGTCAGCTCGCGGAGGCCTCGGTCACGACCATCTTCTCAATCGGGTGCGCCGCGATCCCGCCCAGCGTGATGCCCAGGCCGATCGCGCCCAGCGTGAGCACCGTGCTGAGCCACACCATCGTGGTCACCGGCAGCGTGTAGGCACCGACCAGCCGGGCCGCGCAGTCGGCCAGCAGCAGCACGCCCCAGATCGTGCTGAACAGCAGCTCGAGCCGCCGGAACCGGGCCGAGCCCGCCGCCAGCCGGTCCCAGGCTGCGGTGCGCTCGGCGGTGCCCCGGGTGATGTACGGCTTGAGCCCCTGCGACATCAGCGGGCGGCGTGCCGCCACCGAGGCCAGGATTGCGATCGCGATCACGCTGCTGACCAGCGAGTCCTTAGCGATCATGGCGCGCGGGTCGCCGCTCAGGAAGCTGACCGCGATGCCCGCCAGGTTGACCGCCAGCATGAGCATGGCCAGCAGGTTCGGCTTCCGCTCGGCCACGAGCCCGAACACCGACCTGATCGCCGGGCTGACGCTGCTGAGCGCCAGCGCCAGCCACACGCTCAGGCCGAAGGCGCCATGCAGGAGGTAGTAGGCGGCCAGCGGGATGCCGACGTCGATGACCAGCGGCCGCAGCGCGGTGCCCAGGCCGTTGCCGGGTGCGCGGCCGCCGGGCGCGGGGCCGTCGGCTCCGCGGCGAGGTGGCTGGCTTTCGCGGGTCAGGACCGGGGCTGAGCTGGCCGACATCGGAACCGCCTCCATGTTCTCCTGCGTCATCATGCCGGTAACGTTAGGTCGAATCTAAATTTATGTCAAACCTAATCTTGTGTTGAACCTAAGATATTGCTACAGTGCCAGCATGACCACAGGGTTGCGGGAGCGCAGGAAACAGGAGACGCGGCTGGCCATCTCCGAGGTCGCGACCAGGATGTTCGCGGCCCAGGGCTTCGATGAGGTGACGATCTCCCAGGTCGCGGACGCGGCTGGGGTGTCGAAGATGACCGTGACCAACTACTTCCCGCGCAAGGAGGACCTGGTCTTCGACCGGGCCGAAGGGATCATCTGCAGCCTGGCCGGCGTCATCGCCGCCCGCGCCCCAGGCGAGAGCCTGCTCACCGCGATCCGGCGCGACTACACCGAGCGGATCGCGGCCGGCGACGCCACACTCGGCCTGACCGGCCCGGTGTTCGCCCGGATGATCCAGAACAGCCCGGTGCTGACCAGCCGCGGCCTGGAGATCTCCGACCTGCGTGAGGGGGCCCTCGGTGACGCGATCGCCGCCGAGACCGGGGCCGACTCGGCCGAGCAGCGGATCGTGGCGGCCCAGCTGGCCTCGGTCTACCGGGTCCTGTTCGCCGAGGGCGCCCGGCGCAGCCTGGCCGGGCAGCCGCGCGACGAGATCCGCGAGGCGCTCGCCGCGGCGGCCAGCCGGGCCTTCGACCTGCTCGAGCCGTCGCTGGGCGGTTACGGCATCCGGCCCAGCTGACCGCGCAGGACCGGCGAGCGCACCGGACTGATTGGATCAGACGCGGCCGCGCGGGTGATACTCGCGGTATGAGCAGACGCACGGCCCGGCGCCGGGTGCAGCGGTGGACGGCCCGGGGTGACACGGCCGTCCGGCCGGACACGCTGGCCGCCGAGGAGCCGCTCGAGATCCGCATCGACGGCGAGCCGTTCACGGTCACCATGCGCACGCCAGGCGACGACATGGACCTGGTGCTCGGCTTCCTGGTCAGCGAGGGGATCATCCGCTCAGCCGGGGACGTGCGCACGGCCGCCTACTGCGCGGGCGCGGTCGAGGACGGCCTGAACACCTACAACGTGATCGACGTGGTGCTCGACCCCGAGGTTTCCCGGCACCGCCCGGTGCGCAACGTGCTGACCACGAGCGCCTGCGGCCTGTGCGGGCGCTCCAGCATCGACGAGGTGCGTACCACCGCCCCCTACGACCTCACCGCGGATGACGTCCAGTGGGAGCCCAAGCAGATCGTGGCCTACCCGGACGCGCTGCGCGCCGCGCAGAAGGTCTTTGCCAGCACCGGGGGCCTGCACGCCGCCGGGCTGTTCCGGCCCGGGCCCGAGCAGCCGGTGGTAGTGCGCGAGGACGTCGGCCGGCACAACGCGGTCGACAAGGTCGTGGGCTGGGCGCTGCGGGACAACCGGCTGCCGCTCACCGGCACCCTGCTCATGGTGTCGGGCCGGGCCTCGTTCGAGCTGGTCCAGAAGGCCGTGGTGGCCGGCATCCCCGCGCTCGCCGCGGTGTCGGCCCCGTCCAGCCTCGCCGCTGACCTCGCCGAGGAGAGCGGCCTGACCCTGGTCGGCTTCGTCAGGGGCGAGTCGATGAACGTCTACACGGGGGGGCACCGCCTGGGCCTGGCCAGCTAGCGTTGGCCCGATGAGCGAGCCCGCACCCGGTCACACCGCGATCGTGACCGGCGCCAACCACGGCATCGGGGCCGCGGCCGCGGCGGCGCTGGCCCGGGCCGGCTGCGCGGTGCTGTGCACGTTCTTCCGGGTCGAGGACGCCCCCGATCCCGGGATACCGCAGACCCACCGGGACCACCGGGCAGCCGGCGCCGAGGCGGTCGTGGCCGGGATCAGGTCTGGCGGCGGCCGGGCCCTGGCCGTGGAGGCCGACCTGGCCGACCCGGGCAGCCCGGCGGCGCTGTTCGACACCGCCGAGGCGGAACTTGGCCCGGTGGACATCCTGGTGAACAACGCCACCGGCTGGCTGGCCGACACGTTCGCGCCGGCCGGGGCCGACCGGCTGGGCCGCTCCCTCCAGCCGGTGACCAGCGCCACCTGGAACCAGCAGTTCAAGGTCGACGCGATGGGACCTGCCCTCCTGATCAGCGAGTTCGCCCGGCGGCACATCGCCCGTGGGGCGGCCTGGGGCCGGATCATCGGGCTCACCTCCGGCGGCGATCTCGGCTTCCCCGAGGAGGTGTCCTACGGCGCGGCCAAGGCCGCCCAGGACAGCTACACGATGTCGGCGGCCGCGGAGCTGGCCAGGTACGGGGTCACCGCGAACATGGTGCACCCGCCGGTCACCGACACCGGCTGGGTCACCGACGAGGTCCGCGACGCCGTGGCCGCCAGCGCGACGCTGTTCCACATCGCCAGCCCGGACGAGGTCGCCGGCGTGATCGCTTACCTGGCCTCCGACGCCGCCGCGCTGATCACCGGCAACGTGATCATGCTCCGCTGACCGGGTGTCGGTGCCGGGCCTTACCCTGGCCGCGTGGGTGAGCAGACCGAGCCGGAGCGCCGGTACGAAGACCTGATCGACGGGCTGATCGGCACCGATGGGGTCACCCCGCCGCGCGGCGGTGGCGGGTTCGGCCGCGGTGCCGTCCGCTTCCAGAACAAGATCTTCGTGATGCTGGTGCGCGGGCGGCTGGTGCTGAAGCTCCCCGCGGATCGCGTGGACGACCTGATCGCGGCCGGGCACGGGGTCCGCTTCGACGCGAACAAGGGCACGCCGATGCGGGAATGGCTCAGCCTCGATCCCGAGTCTGGCCTGCCCTGGCCGCCGCTCGCCCGCGAAGCCCTGGACTACGCCCGCAGCAGCCGCTGAGCCTGGTCACACCGGAAATCGCGTTGCCTGCCGGGCCCGGGCCGGGCCACCATCCGACGGTGGAGCCCGTGCTGCTGACCAGGCGGCTGGCCCTGCGGCGGTTCACCGCGGCCGACGCGGGCCGGCTGCTCGAGCTTGACGGCGATCCCGCGGTCATGCGCTACCTGGAGCCGAGGACCAAGTCCCTGGCCGAGGTGGAACACGAGGTACTGCCCCGGTTCCTCGCCTACCACGCGCGGTACCGGGACTTCGGGTTCTGGGCCGCAGAAGCCCGAGCCGGCGGCCAGTTCCTGGGCTGGTTCGGGCTGCACCCGGTCGTGCCAGGCCCGGACGCCATGGTCACCTGGCCCGACGCGGCGCCGGGCCAGGTCGGCGTGGCCTCGCTCGGCTACCGGCTCCGGCGGGCCGCGTGGGGCCTCGGCTACGCCACCGAGGGAGCACGGGCGCTGGTCCGGCGGGCCTTCACCGATCTCGGCGTGGATGAGGTCGTGGCCACCACGATGGCAGTGAACGCCGGCTCCCGGCGGGTGCTGGAGAAGGCCGGGCTCAGGTACACGCGCACCGTGCACCTGGACTGGCCAGACCCGCTGGCCGGCAACGAGCACGGCGACGTCGAGTACCGGCTGCACCGGCGCGACTGGGCCGCCTGATCTTCATGATCCATGATGCCGTCCCAGCGCTGGGGAGAGGGCGCTGGGGCCGGACCCGTGACTCCGGGGTGGCAAACAGATGCAATCGGTCGCTTGGCCATCCCAGCCAGGCAACCCGCGCAATCCGCTGTATCCCAATTCAGTCGGCTGGTTGGATTGGCAGAACTCGTTTTTGTCGACGGTCGACCGTTCGAGGGGGTGATCGGCCCTTGGTACCGCTTCGGTGACTGCGTCGCGTTAATTCCGCCCGGTCGGACGGAGGGGGCATCCGCAGGAGCTCAGGCCAGCCCTGAACCGCTGCTCTCCTGCGGGATTTTCTGGTCAGGTCATTACCTGCAGGAGGAGCAATGCTTTACCCGGACGCGCGTGTGCGCGTCACCGAACAGCCGACCGATGCGCGGGACCTGCTCGTAGGCCGGGCGATGCGGGACCCGCTGGGCGCGGGTGGTGCCACATGAGCGAGCTGGTGCTCGGGGCGGTGGCCTACGACCCTAAGGTGGTCACGACCTGGGACAGTTTCCGGGCCTGGCTGCGCGAGCAGGGGCTGCCCTTCGACTACATCCTGTACTCGAACTACGAGCGGCAGGTGGAAGAGCTCATCGCCGGGCGGATCCAGCTGGCCTGGAACTCCGCGCTGGCCTGGGTACGGGCCCTCCGTCTCGGCCGGTCAGGGGGGGTCACCCTGCAGCCGGTCATGATGCGCGACACCGACTGCGGCCTGAGCTCCGTCATCGTCGTCCGCCAGGATTCCGCGGCCCAGTCGGTCAAGGACCTGCGCGGCCTGGTGGTCGCGACCGGTGCGGTGGACTCACCGCAGGCCACGCTGCTGCCGCTGTCCCTGCTGCGCGAAGCGGGCCTGGAGCCCGGCCGCGACGTGCGCTTCCGCCGGTTCGACGTGGGCGTCGGCCGGCACGGTGACGACATCGCGGGGGAGCGGTTCGCGGCCCGAGCCCTGGCCTCGGGCGACGTCGACGCCGCCTGCCTGAGCGATGCCAACCTGATGCTGTTCGCCTGTGAGGGCGTGCTGCCTGCGGGAAGCGCCCGGGTGGTAGCCCAGACGCTGCCCTACGACCACTGCATGATGGCCGCCGGGCCGACGGCCGACGCCGCCCTGCTCGGCGAGTTCACCGAGCTGATGCTCGGCATGACCTACGCCGACCCTGAGCACCGGCCGCTGCTCGACCTGGAGGGGCTGCACCGGTGGCGGTCCGCGCGCACCCAGGGTTATCAGGAGCTCGAGCGGGCGGTCGACGAGGCTGGCTTCTACGACGCGGAGGGACGGATCACGGCTCGCGACTACCGGCCCTGACGGGCTCGTCCGGGCGGCTCGGTCCCTCCGGGTCCGCCCCCCGGGCCAGGAGCCGCTGGGCCCCGGCCGGGAACACGGCCGCCGAGAGCAGCCCGGCGGCGAGCAGTGAGGCGGCTGCGGTCGGCGTGAGCTTCCCGGTGACCAGCCCGATCTGCGTGGCCACGATCACGAACGTCAGCGTCGTGGCCTGCAGCAGGCCTGCGGCCACGGCCCGGCGCTTCCCGGCCAGGCGCCGGTAGAACACCGCGGGCAGCCCCCGGGTCAGCAGCAGGGCGGCCAGGAACAGCGGCACCTCCGCGATCGCCGACGGGTTGGTGAGCAGGGCCTTCAGCTGGAACTCGACCCCGGTGGTGATGAAGAAGATCGGGATCAGGAAGCCGAACCCGATGCCCTCCAGCTTGGTCTGGAACTGCGGGTGCGGGGTGTGCCCGGAGACGTCGACCAGCCGCACCAGCAGGCCGGCGGCGAATGCGCCGAGTATCGACGCGAAGCCGAACCGGTAGGCGAGCACACCGCAAGCCAGGGCCAGGGTGAGCGCGGCCCGTACGCGGAGCTGGGCGCTGCGGTCCTCCAGCCGGTCGAGCATCCGGTCCAGGGCCTGCAGCCGCCGTACCCGGCCCAGGGTCAGCCCGATCAGCACCAGCAGGGCCAGGAAGACCGCGAGTGATACCAGCTGGTCGGCGGTTGTCTTCGACGCGGCCGAGAAGAACAGCGACAGGAGCATGATCGGCACGATCTCCGCCAGCGCGGCCGCGGTCATGACCAGTTGGCCGAACCGGGTGGCCTCCTCGCCCATGTCCTTCAGCAGCGGCAGCAGCAGCCCGGCCGACGTCGACATCAGGATGATCGCCAGCAGCAGCGGGTGGGTGGCCTGCCCCGCCAGGTGGAAGGCGAAACCGCAGGCCAGCGCCAGCACGATGGAAACGGCGAAGGCCAGCCCGGCCAGCCGTGCCAGCGGCCCGCGCAGCCGGGAGGCGTCGATCTCCAGGCCGGCCAGGAACAGCAGCATGCCCAGGCCGAGATCGCTGAGCACCTGCACGGGCGCGTCTACCCGCACCCAGCCGAGGACCGAAGGGCCGATCACGATGCCGGCGATCACCTCCAGCACCGCGCCGGGCACCGGCAACCGCGGCAGCAGGCCGAGTACCACCGGGACCAGGACCGCGATCACCGCCACGATCAGGACGCTGTTGAACGAGATGGTGAGCATGCTGTGCCCCTCGCCGGGCCCCGTTGGCCCTCCCCTTGCCCCCAGCATGCAACCACACCGGGCATTTCCTGAAGAGGCGGCGACCGTCGGGTCCTTCAGGAAATGCCGCTCCCGGCCGCTCCGGACGGCAGCCGCAACCCGCGGGACTCGCCGGCCCGAACCGGGTTGCGGATCCTTATATACTGAGTAGAATGCCGAGCATGCTACTTGTTGAGATGGCGTCATGAGCGTCCGGCACGCGCTGCTCGCGCTGCTGAGCGAGGGCCCCAAGTACGGGCTGCAGCTCCGCGAGGAGTTCGAGGCGCGGACCGGCGAGGTGTGGCCGCTGAACGTGGGGCAGGTGTACACGACCCTGCAACGGCTCGAGCGTGACGGGCTGGTCGAATCCGACGGCAGCGAGGACGACGGCCCGCAGAAGGGCTTCCGCATCACCGCCGAGGGTGAGGAGGAGCTGGCCGGGTGGCTGCGCACCCCACCGGACCTGGCTTCCCCGCCCCGCGACGAGCTGGTGATGAAGGTGCTGGTCGCCATGCAGGTGCCGGGTATCAACGTGCACGACGTGATCCAGGTGCACCGGCGCTACCTGGTCGAGCTGATGCAGCAGTGGACCCGGATCAAGGAGGACGAGGCCGATTTCGACCTCAGCCTGGGGCTGGTGGTCGACGCGGAGCTGTTCCGGCTGGACGCGGTCATCCGCTGGCTGGACGCCGCCGACGGCCGCATCAAACGGTCGTCCGCTGCGCCTCCTGCCCGGCAGGCTTCCGCTCCTCCCCTGCCGCGGCTGCGCCGCAGGGTGGGGGTGCGGCGATGAAGCATCGTGCCGAAGGCGCGCCAATGAACACCGTGCCGGAGGCGCGCGCGGCGAGCCCGGGCGTCCTGGAGCTGCGGGGGGTGTCGAAGACCTACGGGTCGGGAGCGGCCGAGGTCCACGCCCTGCGCGAGGTCGACCTCTCGGTTCAGGCGGGGGCGATGGTGGCGGTGATGGGCCCGAGTGGCTCAGGCAAGTCCACTCTGCTGACGATCGCCGGCAGCCTGGAGGAGCCCACGAGCGGAGAGGTCCTCATCGGTGGCACCGCGCTGGCGGGCATGTCGCGTAATGCCAAAGCACGGCTTCGGCGCCGCAGCGTCGGCTACGTGTTCCAGGACTTCAACCTGCTGCCCGGGCTGACCGCGGCCGAGAACGTCGCTCTTCCGCTGGAGCTGGACGGGGTGTCGGCCAGGGCGGCGCGCAAGGCCGGCCTGCGGGCACTGGAAGAGCTCGGGCTGAGCGAGCGGGCGTCCAGGTTCCCCGATGAGCTGTCCGGCGGCGAGCGCCAGCGCGTGGCGATCGCCCGCGCGGTGGTGGGTGACCGCCGGCTGCTGCTCGCCGACGAGCCGTCGGGCGCGCTGGACTCGGTGAACGCCGAGGAGGTCATGCGCCTGCTGCACGACGCGTGCAAGCGCGGCGTGGCCGCTGTGATCGTCACCCACGACGCACAGCTGGCCTCGTGGGCCGAGCGGGTCGTGTTCCTGCGCGACGGCCATATCGTCGACCAGACCGCGCCGCAGCGTGGCCCGGAGACGCTGCTCGCGCAGGGTCCTGGCCAATGACAGCAACGCTGGAGGAGCGCCCGGCCGAGGCGCGGCCGGCTAACGGGGGCGTGCCCGCGCGGCGCGCGGTGATCCGCTGGGCCTGGCGGCTGTTCTGGCGTGAGTGGCGCCAGCAGCTGCTGGTCCTGGCCCTCATCGTGGTCGCGACGGCCGCCACGATCGTGGGCGCGGCGGTGGCCGTCAACACGCCGGCCCCGGCGAACGCCGGGTTCGGCACCGCGCAGGACCAGGCCACGCTCCAGGGGTCAGGCGCGCAGATCGCGGCCCAGATCGCGGCGCTGCAGCACCGTGTCGGCCGGGTCGATGTGATCGAGAACCAGACGCTCACCATCCCGGGCTCGATCGACACCTACGACCTGCGCGCCCAGAACCCGCACGGCGCGTACGGGCAGCCGATGCTGTCCCTGGTGAGCGGCCACTACCCCACAGGGGCGGGTCAGGTGGCCGTGACCAGCGGCGTGGCCTCCGCGTTCGGCCTCAGGGTCGGTGGCGTGTGGCACCAGGGCGGCCAGGCCCGCCGGGTGACCGGCATCGTGCAGAACCCGCAGAGCCTGCTGGACGAGTTCGCGCTCGTGGTCCCGGGCCAGGTCACCGCGCCCACCCAGGTGACCGTGCTGTTCGACGCGCACGGGGTGAGGCTGGGCTCGCTCGGCAAGAACGTCGAGAGCCGGGCGACGGCGCTGGCGGCGCAGCAGAACGTGCTCAACCCCGAGACCATCGCGATCGCCGCGATCACGGTCGGGATGCTCCTCATCGGGCTGGTGTCCGTGGGCGGCTTCACGGTCCTGGCCCAGCGCCGGCTGCGTTCCCTGGCGATGCTCGGCGCCGTGGGCGCCACGGACAAGAACATCCGCCGCGTGGTGCGCGCCAACGGCGCCGTGGTCGGCGTAGTCGGCGCCGTGATCGGGTTCGTGGTCGGCCTGGCCGCCTGGCTGGCCTACCGGCCGCACGTCGAGGCGAGCGCCCACCACGTGATCGGCATGTTCCAGCTGCCGTGGCTGGTGATTGCCATCGCCATGGTCCTGGCCGTGGTGGCCACGTTCCTGGCCGCCTCGCGCCCGGCCCGCACGGTGACCAGGATCCCCGTGGTCACGGCCTTGGCCGGGCGGCCCGCCCCGCCGAAGAAGGTGCGCCGCTGGGCGGTGCCGGTGGGGCTCGTGTTCGGGGTCATCGCGTTCTTCCTGCTGGGCAGGTCCGCCGCGACCGCGCTGCACCAGGGCGGTGCGGGACCGCTGGTTCTCGGCTTCGTGGCCATGACCGTGGCGCTGATCTGCCTGGCCCCGCTGTTCCTGACCGTGCTGGCCCGGCTGGGCCGGCGTTCACCGATCGCGGTGCGCCTGGCCCTGAGCGACCTGGCGCGGTACCGCGCCAGGTCAGGCTCCGCGCTCGGCGCGATCAGCCTCGGTGTGATGATCGCCGTCATCATCTGTGTCGCGTCCGCGGCCCGGTACGCGAATGTCCTCGACTACGCCGGGCCCAATCTGAGCTCCAACCAGCTCATCGTGTACACCTCCAACGGCCCCTACGGGCCGGCCGGCCCGGGCGTCACCGGGGGGCCCAAGGGCCCGAGCCAGAGCCAGCTGCGGTCGATGGCCGTCACCGCGCACAGCATCGCGGCCGCGCTCGGCGGCGGCCGCATGGTGGAACTCGAGTCGACCAGCGCCACGCTGCAGCACGCGGCGGCCGGCCGCAACTGGTCCGGGCCGCTGTACGTCGCCACCCCGCAGTTGCTGCGCGCCTTCGGGATCACGGCCTCCGACGTCAACCCGGCTGCCGACATCCTGACCATGCGGCCGGGCCTGGCCACCACGACCAAGATGCAGCTCGTGTACGGCAACTACTTCGGCGGCGGCGGCCGTTCGAACCCGAACAGCTTCCCGTGCCCGGCGTCAGAGTGCCTGGCCAACCCGGTGATGCAGACGGCGAACACGCTGCCGCCCGGCACGTCGGCACCCAACACGGTGATCACCGAGCGCGCGGTGCACGCGCTGCACCTGCAGGCCCAGCCCTCTGGCTGGCTCGTCCAGACGCCTAACCCGCTGACCGCCACCCAGATCCATGACGCGAGGCTCACGGCGGCCGCGGCCAACATGAGCATCGAGACCAGGTCCAGCGTGCCGTCGCTGGGGGAGATCATCAATACGGCCACGCTCTTCGGCATCCTGCTCGCGCTGGGCATCCTGGCCATGAGCGTCGGCCTCATCCGCAGCGAGACCGCCAGCAACCTGCGCACGCTGACCGCGACCGGGGCGAGCGGCACCACCCGCCGCAACCTGACCGCCGCTACCGCGGGGGCCCTGGCCCTGCTCGGCGCGGTGCTGGGCACGGCGGCCGGCTACATCGCGGCCTTCGCCTGGTTCAGGGACAGCTCGCTCAACGGCGGCGCCGGGGCCCTGACCAGCGTGCCCACGGCCAATCTCCTGGTCATCCTGATCGGCATGCCGCTCATCGCCGCGATCGGCGGCTGGCTGCTCGCGGGGCGCGAGCCGGCCGGCCTGGCCCACCAGCCGATGGAGTGACCGGGCGCATGTGACCCTGGTGACCATGACGCCCGCGCCACAGGCCCTGCTGGCCGCGCTCGATGTCCAGGCCAGGACCGGCCAGCAGATCGAGCCCGGCCGGCTGTCGCTCTGCACCCCGTGCCCGCTTTGGCCAGTACGCGAGGTGATCAACCACTCAATCGGCGTCACGCTGAAGTTCGCCAGCTTCGCCGCTGGCCACACCGATCACCCGCGGGCCCCGGCCGGGGATCTCGTGGGGGACGATCACGCGCTGGCCCTGCGCTCGGCCGCGGAGGCGGCCCGGGTGGCGTGGGCGTCGACGGACACCACCCGGTTGTGCTACCTGCCCTTCGGCACGTTCCCGGCCGGTCTCGCCGCCGGGATCAACCTCTTCGACGTGCTCGCCCACACCTGGGACATGGCCGTGGCGGCCGGGGTCGCCCTGCACTGTGGTGATGAGCTGTGGGCCGCAGGCCTGGACGCCGCGTGCGCGGTCCTTGGCCCCGGCCGTGACCTGCAGCATTACGCCACGGCGGTCCCGGCGGGCGCCGCCGCCCCGCCCCGGCAGCGGTTCCTGGCCTTCCTCGGCCGGTCCGAGCCCTGGCCGGTTACCTGATCACGAGCACGCTGTCGCCGCGGGGGACCAGCTCGCCGATCACGGTGGCTCCCGGCAGCTCCCCGGCCACCAGCAGCCCGCCCGATGTCTGCGCGTCCGCCAGCAGCAGCAGGTCGTCCTCGCCGACCGTGCCGGTGTCGGTGTGCGGCAGCACCCAGTCGAGGTTGCGCCGGCTGCCGCCGGGCATGTAGCCCGCCTTGGCCGTCTCCCTGGTGCCCTCGATCAGCGGAACCGCCGCGTGATCGACGACAGCGGTGACCCCGCTGGCCCGGGCCAGCTTGAACAAGTGACCGAGCAGGCCGAACCCGGTCACATCGGTAGCACAGCTGATCCCGGCGGCCAGAGCAGCCCGGCTGGCGTCGGCGTTCAGGGTGGTCATCACGTCGATCGCCGCCTGGCTGATCTCGCCGGTGGCCTTGTGCCAGGCGTTGAGCACCCCGGAGCCGATCGGCTTGGTCAGGCTGAGTGGCAGGCCAGGCTCCCCGGTATCGATCCGCAGCAGCCGGTCCGGGTTCGCGGCCCCGGTCACCGCCATGCCGTACTTCGGTTCCGGGTCGTCGATGCTGTGCCCGCCGGCCACGTGGCAGTTGGCCACGCGGCCCACGTCCAGGCCGCCGCGCAGCACCTCGGCGGCCAGTTCGGTCGGCAGCTTGTCCCTGGGCCAGCCGAGCAGGTTCAGTGCGACCAGCGGCTCACCGCCCATGGCGTAGATGTCGGATAGCGCGTTGGTCGCCGCGATCTGCCCGAACGTGTACGCGTCGTCGACGACCGGGGTGAAGAAGTCGGCGGTCACCACCACGGCCAGGGCCGGGCTGATCTGCACCACGGCGCCGTCGTCGCCGTTCTCCACGCCCACCAGCAGGTCGGTGCCTGGCCCTTCGGGCACCAGCCGGGCCACGGTCTCCTCCAGCTCACCCGGCGGGATCTTGCACGCGCAGCCGCCGCCGCGCGCGAACTGGGTGAGCCGGACGGCACTGGGGGAAGCAGTCACAGGGCCCAATCTAGTGCCCGGCAGATGCCATCCCCGCCGCGGCGCTGGGTCACCATAAGGTCATGGGGTTGCTCGACGTGCGACGGCTGGCCGCGATCGACATGCACGGCGTGGCCGGGACGCGGCGGCGACAGCGGGTGATCCTGGCCGAGTTCATCCTGGGTGCCGTCGTCGGCGTCATCATCGGCGTCTGGGTCGCCGTGTTGGCCGGCACGCCCGCGTGGCAGGCGTTCGGTGCCTGGGTGGCCGGGATCGGCGTTAACTACGCGGCGCTGGCCTGGCACGCGGTGTCGCTGTCGCGGCCCGGCGCCCTGGACGCCGAGCTCGCCGGCGTGGATGTGCCGCGCGAGCTGCGGCGCTACAGCCTCCTGCAGTTCTGGGTGGTGGTCCCGCTGCTGCTCGGCGTCCTCGCGGTCGGCCAGTCCCGCCGCCCACGAAACGCCACCTGACAGCTCGCGTCAGCCGCCTTGCACCGCCCCGTCCGGCTGGCTCAGTTCGTAGTGCATGGTCCGGTAGTGCATCACCCGGTGGGTCGCGGGGACGAGGACACCTTGCAGGACCGGGTGCCTGCGGGCCAGCGCGTGCGCCGCGATCTGGGCCTGCTCGCCGTCCAGCAGGGTGGCGCGCGCCGTCACCGGCGGGCCGGTGGGCTTTCCCCGCAGGGTCGACGGAGCGACCTCGACGAGCGGGTTGCGGCGCAGCCGCTTGGTCTTCCACGCCTTGTCGTAGGAGCGGAAGAACGCCCGGCCGCCGTCAAAGGCGATGCTCACCGGCGTGCCGATGGGTGTGCCATCGCGCTTGAAGGTGGTCAGCAGAATCGTCTTGGCCTTCCTCACCTGAGCCAGGCCCGTGTTCACGAGAACCTCCCTGTTCGCTGCGGTTCGTTGCCGCTAAGACGAAGGACCCTGCCCCGCTGTGACGCCCGCGAGCTCGCGGGATTCGCCGCGGATACTGTTCCTGCTGTGCCGCACCGGCGCGGAGGCAGCAGCAGGCAGGAAAGAAGGTCAGGTGTCCACGCTCACGGCGGCCGGCCGGCAGCGCATCAGGCATGGCGTGTGGGGCGGCTCCAGCTCGGGCTTCACCCTGGCCGCCGCGGTGCTCGGGTTTTTCATGATCACGCTCGACGCGGTGATCGTGAATATCGCCCTGCCGTCGATCCGGCAGGAGTTCGGCGGCGGCATATCCGGGCTGCAGTGGGTGGTGGACGGCTACACGCTGATGTTCGCCGCGCTGCTGCTGTCGGCCGGGTCGCTGTCCGACCGGATCGGCGCCCGGCGCGCGTTCGCGGCCGGCCTGTCCGTGTTCGTCGTGGCCTCGGCGGCCTGCGGCCTGGCGCCGGGGCTGGGCGCCCTGGTCGCAGCCCGGTTCGTCCAGGGCGCCGCCGCTGCGGTGATGATGCCCGCCTCGATGGCCCTGATCAGCCAGGCGTACTCGGACCCGGTCAGGCGGGCTCGCGCTGTCGCCGTATGGGCCGTGGGCGGCGGGGTTGCTGCGTCGGCCGGCCCCGTCCTGGGTGGCCTGCTGACGCTGGTCACCTGGCGGATGATCTTCTTCATCAACCTGCCAGCCGGCGCGCTGGGCCTGCTTCTGCTTTCCCGGGCGGAGCGCTCCCCGCGCCGGGCGGTGCCGTTCGACTGGGCCGGGCAGGCCACTGCGGTGCTGGCCATGGGCGGGCTCACCTACGGCGCGATCGAGGCCGGTGCCGCCGGCCTGACCGCGCCCCGCGTGCTGATCGCCTTCGCGGTGGCGGCGGTGGCGCTGGCGGCCTTCATGGCCATCCAGGCGCACGGAGCCCACCCGATGCTGCCCCTTGACCTGTTCCGTTCCCGCACCGTGTCGGTCACCGTCGCGGTCGGCTTCGCGTTCGTCGTCGGGTACTACGGGGTCCCGTTCGTGATGAGCCTGTACCTCCAGCAGGTGCGGGGCCTGTCGCCGCTCGTGGCCGGGGCGGCGTTCCTGCCGATGATGCTGATCGGCGTCTCGCTCACCCCGTTCAGCGCGCGCGCCGCCGAGAAGGTGGGCGCGCGGACGCTCATCGTCGGCGGGCTGGCCCTGATGACGGCCGGCGCGGTCATCCTCGCCGCCGCCCCGGCCTCGGCCCCCGTCGGGGTGCTGGCCGCGGTCATGATCCTGGTCGGGCTGGCCGGTCCCACGGTCACGCCGCCCGCGACCGGGCTGCTGCTGAACAGCGTGCCGGGACACCAGGCAGGCACGGCCAGCGGCGTCTTCAACACCAGCCGGCAGATCGGTGGCGCCCTGGCGGTCGCGGTGTTCGGTGCGCTGCTTGCGCACCAGGCGACGTTCCTGACGGGCCTGCGGATGAGCCTGCTGCTGGCCGGCGCGGTCGCGCTGGCGGCGGCCGGGGCGGGCCTGCTGCTGAAGTCTCCGCGGGAACCCGTTTCGATCCAGGAAATGAGTGCTCCATGAGCAAGTGGACAGCCGACGAACTCGACAAGATCGGCGCGGCTGACGAACTGGAGATCGCCGCGCAGCGGCCCGACGGGTCGCTGCGCCCCTACACCACGATCTGGGTCGTCCGGGTCGGCGACGACCTGTACGTGCGGTCCTACCGGGGACGCGATGGCGCCTGGTTCCGGTCGGTGCTGCGGCACCCCGAGGGGAGGATCCGGGCTGGCGGAGTCGAGCGCGACGTCGCGTTCGAGGACAGCGGTGACACGGACCGCGACGCGATCGACCAGGCCTACCGGGCCAAGTACGGCAGGTATCCCAGCGCCTACGTCGACCCGATGGTGAGCGCGGCCGCGCGCGCCGCGACCCTGCGCCTCGCCGCCCGCTGACGCGGCTTAGCCCGTTGCCCGACCGACCACGATCAGCACGAGTACCGCGGTGTATTGGTCCTTAATCGGAACTGGGCGGTGGAACTGGGACAACGGAACCTGGACAGGATGCCGCTTTGGCGCTCTCATAAGAACAGAGCATGGGACTGTGTAAGGCTGTGCTGCGCAGGATCAGTCTGATCCAGAATGGCAAAGGGGGGTTCTGGCGCCCATGATCCCACATGGCCCCGCAAGCCTGTAGGACAGGCTAAGTCGGCGAATGCCCGATGGAGCTCACCCATCCCAAGAACAGGAACAGGGAGCTCCGCCTCGCGCCCGAGCTCTGGCTGTCGGGGCCGCTGCTCGTGCCCCGCGTGTCAAGCAAAGCGTTCCCAACGGTGGAGAAAGGCCTGTCGGCCGGGGAAGCGCTGGATGTTGTAAGCGAGTACATCACTGAGGCGCTGCTGGTGTCGGCCTACGACCTGCATCACCACAACCTGCCTGACTGGGACCGGCTGCTGGGTTCCGAGCACAACAAGAGCATCTATGCGATGTTGAGCCTGCTCATCGTGGATAGCGGAAGTCACGAACTCGACCCCGCTGGCGTCGAAGATGACGGGACACCTGGCCAGGACGGCCGGGAGAATTTCAGTCGCGAAGACTTTGAGGCAATCGTCGACCAGTTGCCTCATGACAAGAAGCTGCTCGTTGTGAGCTATGTGAACCCGGGACCCAGACAGCCCACGTATAAGGAACAGCGCCAGGCGGCTCAAGACTTCTTCGAATCCAGACGCCACCTAGGCAGCGACTTCTTGCTCAGAGCCGAGAAGGATGAACTGCTACTTGACGTTGATGAGCTGACCCCGGTAGCCAAGGATCTGAGTCTCTTCAGGGTCATAGGCGTCACCCAGCAGGAACTGGGTACCTCACTGCTCGACCGCCTCGTCACGGTGGCGCGCCTTCGGGAACTCCTGGACAAGCAATACGGTGCAGAGGTCCCCATTCACGTGTTCGGGAGCCTGGATCCCATCCTCACGCCGCTGTACTTCATGGCAGGCGCTGAAATCTTTGATGGGCTGGGCTGGCTGCAATACGGCTATCTCGATGGGCTGGCCATCCCGCCAGACCAGTGGTCCGCGCTCTATGACGGTCTGCTAACCAAGCAGCAACAGACCCTGGACGCTACTCGCCACATCGAGAATCTCCATGCGATCAGCGATCTCAAAGAGCGTCTCGACCGCTGGGCACAGCAGCCCACCAGGTACGACCATCTCGGACCACGGCATAAGAAACTCCGTGCTATCTACGACACGCTGCGGGCTAGGCTCGCGCAGAAGAGGTAGCCGATGGGCGCCAGCGGCCAGGGCGATCCCGGCGACCACCAGGACGTCGATGCAGTCCGCCGTGAGGTCAGGAAGCTGCTCCGGCGGCCGGGACTCGACGCCGAGCTGAACTGGTTCCTGGCCGCGCAAGTCGCGACCTTCGAGAATCGCGATACCGAGTTGGCTCAGCGACGGATAGACGCGATCGAGGAGGCTCTCGGCAACGCTGTGAACGTCGAACGGCTGCTATTCGGCGGCAGCGTGGCCAAGCACACCTACGTCGACGGCCTCAGCGACATCGATGCCCTTGTCGTGCTCCATGAGCCGGCCGCTTCGCCGCACGACCTGGTAATCCGCTTCACCAAGGCGCTGCGCGGGCGTCTCGGCCGTGGCGACGTTCTTGGCGTGTCCGCGGGTCGGCTCGCTGCGACCGTCACCTAT
>Ga0070714_100000815_pt1 | contig 22036 bp, 24 predicted proteins | sample LARL83metaG_FD_65450 | JGI IMG/M metagenome (GOLD analysis project Ga0070714, IMG submission 65450) | Corn, switchgrass and miscanthus rhizosphere microbial communities from Kellogg Biological Station, Michigan, USA - LAR L8-3 metaG | ecosystem: Host-associated > Plants > Roots > Rhizosphere ... | reverse complement strand
TCATCATGCATGCCAACATCGCGGCATATATTGCATTTGCGGATCCTTGCAATCACCAGGCGTCGCTCGTCATGCAGGCGCAGGCGCAGCTGCCGGGGACGCTCGAGAGTCTGAAGATCCGCATGCGCCGCGAAGTGCTACTGGAAGTACTGCTGGACGATCGCGGACAGGTGACGCTAGTCAAAGTCTTGCAGCCCGCGAAGAACCGCGATCTCGACACCGCCGCCGTACGCTCCGCGTACGCGAGCCGCTACTCTCCGGCAATGGTGAACTGCAAGCCCAAGCGCGGCCAAACGCTTTTCCGCGTCGTCTACGACCCAGCCGCCGAGTAGCCCGGCCAAAGCCGGGTACCATTTGCAAATGAGTACCGGCCAGTTCCCCAGCCTGCCCGCCTATCCGATAAAACAGCGCCTGGAGATCGACGGCGTCAACGTGCTGCTGCTCAGCATTCCGCCGGATCAGGATTATCCGCAGAACCTCTTCGGCGTAAGCGAAAAGGGCGACATCCTCTGGCAGATAGAGCCGCGCCCGTCAAAGACGCCGCACAACAAGTACACGTCGATTCGCGATGAAGTCGGCATCGTCGTGGGCGTTACCGAAGATCACTGCCAGCGCAAGATCGATCCGAGAAACGGCAAGGTGCTTCACGAGGAAGAAGCCCCGCAGACGTAAGCGCGGGTTGGACGCGCGATGTCATCGTGAGGTATCGAGTCCTGAGCCTGTCGAAGGGGCGCGAGCGCAGCGAGCGGCGCCGAGCGAAGTCGAGGCGCTACCCTAAATCCAGCTTCATCATCTCTCGAAACGTTCTAAACCCCAGCGACTCGTACAGCGGACGCCCGGCGTCCGACGCCTGCAGCCGGATGTAAACGCACCCGCGCTGCTTACACCACTCGATGGCCTGCAGCGTCACCTCGCGCGCGATGCCGCGCCGACGGTGGCCGGGAACGACGTAGATGCCGGCGAGCGTAGCCGTCACGTCCAGCAGCACGCCGGACGTACCGGTACTGAGGAATGCCGCGGCCGTCCCCACAATGTGCCCGTCCTCCTCGGCGAGGAACCAAGCCGCTGTATCGGCCGCAAGCTCTTCCCGAAAGTGCGCCTCGAGTCGCGGACGCCAGTCCGCCGCAAAGCCCGAGCCGGCAACCTTCGATTCGAGGAGCATGTCGTGCCAGAACTGGGCCAGAACCGGGACGTCGGCCGGCGTGCCGCGGCGATACGTGAGCATCGCCCCTCGACTTCGCTCGGGGTCGGTCGATACCTCACGATGAGACGCGGGTTGCGCCCCGGCTAGGGCTATGGTATGCTCCCTGAGCCGAAGTAGGGTCCGAGAGGATCCTCACCGGATGCCTGCGGGCGATCCGGTCTTCACCTGAGGTGCCGCCGGCCGGTGCCGCCAGATGGAGTTGCTTCGGCAGCGCCATTTTTTGTTTTCATTAGGAGTATTGCCATAGCTCGACCGCTCAGAGTAAACGACCAGATTCGCATTCGTCAGGTGCGCGTGATTGACGACGACGGAAGTCAGCTCGGAATCATGTTAACCGAAGATGCACTGGCGCGCGCGCGCACTGCCGGCCTGGATCTCATCGAGGTCTCTCCTACGGCGCAGCCGCCCGTGTGCAAAATCGGCGATTATGGACGCCTGAAATACGAGCAGTCGAAGAAAGATAAAGACGCCCGCAAAAAGCAGAAGAACTTCGAGTTAAAAGAAGTGAAGCTGCGTCCCAAGATCGAGACGCACGATTATGAGACGAAGGCCCGCATGGCCGAACGTCTGCTGCTCGACGGCAGCAAGATCAAAGTCACGATCATGTTCCGCGGACGTGAAATTACATATACGAGTTTCGGGCGCAAACTGCTCGATCGCATGGCGGTAGACATGGCGCCGATCGCCAGCGTCGAGCGCGAGCCGAAGCTCGAAGGAAAAAACATGTTTATGATCCTCGCGCCTCGTCCGGTGCCCACGGGTCCGCCGAAGTTCCTCTCGCAGCACGAGAAGGAACGCGACACCCACAAGCCCGCCGACGACGAGGCTGCGAAGACGGAGGAGCCTACCAGTGCCTAAGATTCGTACCCACCGTGGTACCGCAAAGCGCGTGAAGGTCAGTGCGAACGGCGTCGTTCAGCACCGCCATCAGTTCAGCGGCTGCGGCCACATCATGAGCAAGCGCACGCGCAAGCGTAAACGCAAGTTCCGCAAAGATCAGCCGGTGTTCAAAGGCGATCTCAAACGCTTGGCGCCGACGATCCCGTATTTGGTGTAAGGAGGGTCCGAAAGAATGGCACGTATTAAACGCGGTCTCCACGGCCTCAAACACCGCCGCAAAGTAATGAAGCTCGTCAAGGGCTTCCGCGCCGCGCGCCGCCGCAACTATCGCGTTGCGAACGAAGCGCTGCTGCACTCGCTGGCCTATGCCTTCCGCGATCGCCGCGTCCGCAAGCGCGATTTTCGCGCGCTGTGGATCAGCCGCATCAATGCGGCGGTCCGCAAAGAAGGCCTGACGTACTCCGTCTTCATGAATGGCCTCAAGAAATCGGGCGTCACGCTCAACCGCAAGGCGCTCGCGGAACTCGCCGTTTCGGACGCGGCCGCATTCGGCTCGCTGCTCAAGGTAGCGAAACAAGCAGCCGGCAAGTAGATCTGCGCGGGTCTTTACGAAACTCTAACGGCAGCTGCTGCGCAGCTGCCGTTTTCGTATTACAGCCGGCAGCCGGCGTACCGCTAGACTCGACCCGGTATGAAACGGATTTCTTTACTCGCGCTTTTTGCATTGCTCGCGGCGCCCGCCGCGGCACTCGCCACGACCGTCAGCCCCACGCTCATTCCGGACGGCACGTACGTCGTCAAAGTCGAGCAGGTCACCGACGCGCAGCACCTGACCGTCAAGATGGACAATGGTATGGAGACGACCCTTGTCGCGACCGGTTCGGTCTCCTTCGCAAAAGTGAAGGCGAACGACACCATTAAGGTCTCGCTTATCAAGGGCAAAGTTCCCGTTTTCGCCGTCCAGTAAGGACGGCTTTTCCCACGTAGCAACGAACCCGGAGAGGGAATGCAAAGCCAGACCCGCGGGTTCGAGGTGTATCTCCTCGGGCTTTTAAGCGTCCTCGAACGGCTGCCGATTCCGATCGCAGTCGCGTTCGATCGCGATTGCGTACGCGTGCAGGGCAACCGTGCGTTTCGCGAGCTCGTCGGAACGGCGGATTACCGCTGCTTCTCGAGCGGCGAAGAGATCGCGATGCGCGATCTCCCGCTGCATCGCGCGGCGCGCGAGGGCGCCGACGTTCTGGACGTCAACGTACAGCTGCTGCGCGAGCGCGGCGGCAGGTTCGATCTGATTGCGTCGGCATGGCCGCTGCGCAACACCGAAGGTGTGGTCGAGGGCGGCATCGGCGTCTTCGTCGACGTCACCCAAACGCGCGAAGCGCAAAGGCGGTACGAACTGATCGCCGAGGCCATCCCGTCGTTCGTGTGGCTCGACGCACCCGACGGCAGCGCGCAGTACGCCAACAAGCGCTGGCTGGAATATACCGGACTCACCCAGGAGCAGAACCTCGGCCACGGCTGGGAAATCGTCGTGCATCCCGACGACGCCGCGCGCCTGCAGAACGAGCGCGAGCGAACGCTGCAAACCGGCGAGGCGTTCGAAGACGAATGCCGCTATCGCGGCAAAGACGGCAAGTACCGCTGGTTTCTCTTCCGCTCCATTCCGGTACGCGACCAAGACGGCATCATCACCAGCTGGCTCGGTACCGCGACCGACATCGACAAGCAAAAGCGCGCCGAAGCGCAGCAGGCCTTCTTCGCGCTCGCCAGCGACGTGCTGGGTTCGACGCTGGACGTCTCGACGACGCTCGAACGGATCGCGCGTCTTGCGATCGCATCGCTCGGCACATGGTGTCAGATCGATCTTCCAGACGCGCAGGGGCACCTGCGTGCGATGGTCGTTGCGCACCAGGATCCGCAAAAAGAGCAATTGCTCGAGCACATCGCCGGGCAGCGCATCTACAACGACCAGGCGCAGCTGGGGCCGCCGGCCGTCTTCCGCACGCTCAAACCGCAGCTGCTGCAAAACGTCGACGACCATGCGGTTTCCTACGTCGTTCCGGACAATCGCCACCGCGAACTCTATCGCTCGGTCGGCTACGTTTCCGGTCTCATGGTGCCGCTGCGCATTCGCGATCGCGTGCTCGGCGTGATGGGCATCGCTTCGGACGATCCGTCGCGCCTCTACACCGAATTCGACGTGACGACCGCGCTGGAACTCGGGCGCCGCGGCGCGATTGCCCTGGAGAACGCGCAGTCGTTCGCTCGCGAGCATCGCGTCGCCACGACGCTGCAGCGGGCGCTTCTGCCGGCGTCGCTCCCGCAAAACGATTGCGTGCGTTTCTCGTCCGCGTATTCCGCCGCGGCATCGCATCAGGGCGAAGCGGTCGGCGGCGACTGGTACGATGCGTTTTGCCTGGAGGGCGGCCGCATCGCGGTTTCCATGGGCGACGTCGCGGGCCACGGCGTCGATGCCGCGGTCACCATGGGCGTGGTGCGGCAAGCCATTCGTGCCGCGGCGCTCGAGCTGCACGGCCCGAAAGACGTGCTCGCGCGCGCCAACCGCGTCGTGATGCTCGAACACGCGCACCCGATGATCACCGCGCTGTTCGGCTACTACAATCCGCATACGCGCGAACTGACGTACAGCCTGGCGGGGCATCCGCCGCCCGTCGTTTTGCACGCCGACGGCACGATTGAGACGCTGAACGGCAGCGGGCCCCCAATGGGCGATGCGTTCGACGAGGTGCTGCTCGAACAGCGCCGCAGCGCGCTGCAAGAAGGCACCACGCTCGTATTTTTCACCGACGGCCTGATCGAATACGGCCGCGACGTGCTGGTTGCGGAGCGCCGCCTGCACGAGGTGCTCGCTGCGCGTGCGTTCTTGGAGCGCGAAAATCCCGCTCAAGCGATAATCGACGCGGTGCTCGACGCGCCGCAGCAAGACGATATCGCGGTCCTGCTTCTGCGCGTCTAGGCGCTCTTGCGCCCGTTCGTCTCCAGCACGGTATCGACGATGCCGTACTCCTGCGCTTCGCGCGCGGTCATGTTGTAGTCCCGCTCGAGATCCTTGAGAATCGTCTCGACCGGCTTTCCGGTTCGCTCCGCGTACAGCTGCGCGACCGCGCGGCGCGTCGCAATGAGATCGCGCGCGTGTATTTCAATGTCGGTCGCCTGCCCGCCGATCTGTCCGATCCACGGCTGGTGAATCAGAATCTTGCTATAGGGCAGCGCCATGCGTTTTCCGGCCGCGCCGCCGACCAGCAGCACGGAAGCAGCGGACGCCGCAAAGCCCGCGCAGATCGTCGCTACGTCGGGTTTGATGTACTGCATGGTGTCGTAGATGGCCAGGCCGGCGGTGAGCGAACCTCCGGGGCTGTTGATGTACAGGTCGATGTCCGCGTCCGGATTCTCTTTCTCGAGAAAGAGCAGCTGCGCGATCACGATGTTCGCAAGCTGATCGTCGATTTGGCCGCCGACGAAGACGATGCGGTCTTTGAGCAGGCGCGAATATATGTCGTATGATCGCTCGCCGAGCGACGTGTTCTCGACCACGGTTGGTATCAAGTGCCCCATGCTTCCCGTATAGCATGCGCACGTCGCGCGCGCCAGCGTTCGCACTCGAAAAGCGGCCACGCCCCCGCAGGGCAGCGCATGGAACAATCCGTAGTAGCACCGCATGAATCAGCTCACGGTGCCGCAGCAGGAGCGATTGATCGCGCTGATTCGAGAAGGGCACACCCTTCGCGAAATCGAGCGCCGGACCGGCCATCGCCGAGAGACGATCTCGCTGTACGGCCGGCTCGCCGGACTGCTTCCGCGCAAAACGGAGTCGCGCCAGGCGCGCATGGCGGCATAGCGCCGCTTCAGTTGCCGCGCGAGGTGAAACCGGGGTTCGGCACGCCTTCAGAAGGCAGCGTTCCCGTGCCTCCGGTTGTTTGTTCGGGTTCCTCGCTCGGCCGCTCGGCTTGCGGCGGCGGCTCGGGCGGCGGATTGCGCATTTCGCGCTCTTTGCGCTCTTCCATAAACCGATGATGCCCGCGCAGGCGTACTCCATGCGTGGACGAAGTGAGCGCCAGCCATGGCAACGGCCGCGACACCCCATGAGCGGGCTGACGAGACGACGTTGGCGCAGGCCTTTGCGCAGCGGGAACGCTGGGCGTTTGACGAGGCATACCGCCGCTTCGGCTCGCTTCTCTACACCGTTGCTTTTAACGTGCTTCATAGCGCCGAAGACGCCGAAGACTGCGTGCACGACGTGCTCGTTCGCGTTTGGAAGAACCCGCGAACCTATACGGTCGAACGGGGATCGGTACGGGCGTTTCTCGTGGTGTGCGTGCGCAACGACGCGATCTCGCGCACGCGATCGGCTGCGCGGCGCGAGCGGCTGGCACAGCGCGTCGGACGCGAAACGGAGAGCGTCGAAGAGTTGCACATCGCGGATTTCATCGAAGAGCAGCGCGTGCGCGACGCGCTGGCGCAGCTTCCGGACGACCAGCGCGCGGCCGTGATGCTTGCGTATTTCGGCGGCAAGACACACGTGGAGATCGCGCAGCAGCTTGATCAGCCGCTCGGCACCGTGAAGAGCCGCATTGCATTGGGGCTGCGCAAATTGGGCGCCGCGCTGAACGCCGGGAGCCGGGCATGATCGATCATATCGACGATCTCGCGGAACTCTACGCGGTCGGCTCGCTCGACGAGCTGGAAAGCGCGCGAGTCGAACGCCATGCAGCGCGGTGTCCGGCATGTGCCGCGCGCCTGCACGAGGCGGAAAGCACCGTTGCCGCGCTCGCGCAGGCTCAAGCCGTTCCGCCGCGCGAAGCGCCGCCGTCGATCAAGGCGCGCCTGGATCGATCGCTCCGGCAAACCGCCGGCCGCCGTGTCCTGACGTGGCATCCGTTTGCGGCGGCCGTTGCAGCGGCTATCGTGCTCGCACTCATACCCACGTGGGTTGCGGTCGACCGGAACATTGCGCTCGTCGCGATGCAGCAGGACGAGCGCGCGCTCGCTCGCTTAGCGAGCGCCGGGACGCAGATAAACCACGCGCAATTCATGTCGCCGAAAAAGCAGCCCATGAACGCGAAAGTGCTCTACGGCCCGCACGGCGATTGGTACTACGTCGTCGTCATGCACCCGCGCCCCAACATGCAGGTTGCGTACGTGCACGGCGGGCGCATGGAGATGCTGGGACGCGTGGAGATGCACGGCGAGAGCGGGACGCTCTACCTGCCTGTCAACCACAAGATGGACGAACTCGCACTCCTCGAGGGCAGCACCGTCGTCGCCGACGCCCATTTGGTGTACTGAGCAAGGCATCGAATAACCCCGGCACCGAAATGCGCGGTATGCGAATCGGTATCGCGGCGTTGATTCTGGCCGCTTTGCTGCTTCCGGCGGGCGCTTTTGCGCAGCAGGCGCTGCCGACGCCGCCGCAAGCGCCGCCCACGGCTCCGCCGTTCACCGCCGCAAAAGCGCATACAATCGACGCCGCCGTACGAGCGGAGATCCATTCGGGCAGCACGCCCGGTCTTGCGGTCGGCATCGTCGAGGACGGTCTGCTCGTTTATGCTCGCGGTTTCGGATACGCGAATCTCTCGCCGAAGCGCCCGGCAACTGCCAGTACCGAATTCTACGCCGGATCGCTCGGCAAGCAGTTCACGTCCGCGTGCGTGCTGCTGCTCGTTCAGCAGAAGAAACTCTCGCTCGACGACAAGGTAACGAAGTTCGTTCCCGAGCTGAGCGTCGCGCGCAACGTCACGGTGCGCCAACTGCTGCTCGACACATCCGGATTAGCGCACGCGCGAAATGCCGCCGGACTCCCGCGCGACCTCACGCGCCCGGTGAAAATCGCGGACCTGCTCAAAGCGATCAACCAAACGCCGCTGCTCTTCGCTCCCGGTACGCAGTTCGACGACAACAACATCGACTATCTCATCGCGGGTTTGATCGTGCAGCGCGTAAGCGGGCTGCCGCTCTCGATCTTCTACTCCACGCAGATCTTTCAGCCGCTGATCATGACGTCGAGTTTTCTCATCGGCGATCAAGGCATCTCGCCGCAGCATGCCGTTGGTTACACGCGTTCCGGCGGCAAATATGCGCGCGTTCGCCCGTGGGATGCATCGTGGCTCTTCGGCAACGGCGACCTCGTCACGACGGTCCAGGACCTGGCAAAGTGGGACATCGGATTGCCGCTGCTGCTCAACGTCGATTCGGTACGCGATATGTGGACGCCCAGCGGGCTGCCCGGCGCGGTGCCGTACGGCATGGGATGGGTAGTCGATCAGCGCGGCGGCCAGCGCTACGTGTGGCAAAACGGCCAGGTCGCGGGATTCCGTTCGTTCAACGGACTGCTCCCCGACGAGCATTTGGCCGTGATCGTGCTGGCAAACGCGGATTCGACCGGCGGTGAAACGACGGTAGCGCCGGAGCGCGTAGCGAACCGGATTCTCGATATCGTCGCGCCGCTTCCGCCGGCGCATTTTGGAAATCTCATAACGACGCGGGCGACCGAATGGCTCGGCCGCCTCGCGCGCGTGGACGTTGACCGCACGCAGCTCACAACCGCGTTCAGTCAATATTTAAGCGATCAGGTCGTACACCGAGCTGATGTCGCTTCGCTGGGGCCGGTGCTTTCTCTCGTTCCGAAAGAAAGCTACCAGCGTTCGGGAGATACGGTTTACGTCTTCGACGTCAAGTTTCGTAACGGTTCTTACCGGTACGATTTCACGCTTGCGCCCGACGGAAAAATCGACGGGCTGTTTTTGCAGCCGTACGGTTAGTCGTCGCCGTTCGCCAAACGCCGGCCCGTCGCTTCGATAACTTTGCCCAGCATGCTCACGGCTTCCGCACGCGATGCATTGCTGAACATGTATTTCAGCTTGTCGTCGGAATCTTCGACGATCAGGACGGCACGTTTACCCGCGCGCACCGCAGCAATGAGCTTATTGAGATAGGCTTCATCCTCAGGTGCCAACACGGACTGTACCCCGGCTTCCTTGCCATCACTGAGCAAATATTTTAGAACCGCATTTATATCTCGCGGTGTATCCACGCGCCAATTACCTCCATGGCGAAACGCCACAGTTACTAAACGCTACAATAGCGCATTCCGTGGCAGCTTCGTAGATGGATTATCGACCTTTAAAAAAACTTATTTATCGCGCGGCCCGGCCAACCAAAGGAGCGCCAACACCGTTTTCATGTCGATAATCTCGCCGCTTGCTTGCATGCTCCACGCTTCCTGGAACGTGACCTCGCGCACGTCGATGCGTTCGTCGTCCTCGAGCTGCTGCGGACCGGCATGCAAGCCGCGGGCCGCATAGATGCGCACGCGCTCGGTGCAGTAGCCCGGAGTTGGATAGACCGAGCACAAGAGTGCCAAGGAATCAGCCGTGTATCCGGTCTCCTCGCGAAGCTCGCGCAGAGCGCCCTCTTCGCATGATTCGCCGGCTTCCGCCGTGCCGGCTGGAATTTCCCAGAGCTCCTGCTTGGCGGCATGGCGGTATTGGCGCACGAGAACCAGCCGATCGGGCGCGGGCAAGGCGGCGACGGCGTACGAGCCGGGGTGCTCGACGATGTCGAGTTTATGGGGTTTTCCATCGGCGTCTTCGACGGTGTCGACCCGCAGGCGGAATACGCGGCCTTTGTAGATTTCTTGGCTCGCCACCAGGCGCGGCTGTTCGCTCATGACGGCAGAGATTAACGGAATAGCGCCCGCGGGCCTCGTAGAAGCAACCGTGCAACGTTCGCAATCCTCAATCGGCCGGGAACTGCTTTGGCTGCTGGTGTGGGCGGTGATCTTCGTCGCGATCACCGTGCTTTTACTCAAGTACGTCGTGCCGCACCACTTCAACGATCGCGTCGCAATCATGATCTCCGCGATCGTTTCCGGCGTCGCGATGATTCTGCTGCGTGCCTACGTTTCTCGGCGCGCGTAATCCGCGCGTCGATGCGGCGCGCGATCTCCTCACGAAAAAAGGCCGCAAGCAGCAGGGACGTTTTTCGTTCGAAGGCCCGACGCTGCTGCGCGAAGCACGCGATGCGGGCATTCCGATCGAGGCGCTCTATGCAACCAAAGCGGCGTACGACGCAACCCCGCTGATCGCGCAGTGCGAGCACGAGGGCATCGCCGTGCACCTCGTCGACGAACGCGCGATGAAGCGCATCTCCGACGTGGAGACTCCTGCGGGCATCCTCGCCGTAGCACCCGTCCGGTTGGCTGCGCTCGAAGACATCTTCCGGAACCCGGGCGTCGTGCTGCTGCTCGCCGATGTGAACGACCCGGGGAACGTGGGGACGCTGCTGCGTTCCGCGGAGGCGTTCGGGGCGGCCGGCGTGGTCGTCGGGTCGCTCGGCGCGGAGCCGCACCTGCCCAAAGTGGTTCGCTCGGCCATGGGTGCGATTTTCCGGCTGCGGCTGGCCGTGGCCGAGCCCGCCGACCTCCAGGGGCGCTTGGGCGGCTGGGAGGTGATTGGCCTTGCCGCGGACGGCGAACCGCTGGGCGCCCTGCCGTGGGGCGAGCGCAGCCTCGTGGCTGTCGGCAACGAGCGGCACGGATTAGGGCGCTGGGGCTCCTTCTGTACGCGTTGGGGCGCCATTCCCATGGCCGGACATGCGGAGAGCCTGAACGCCGCCGTGGCGGGCTCGATTGCCCTTTACGAAGCAAGCAAGCGCCGCCCAGGCTGAGTGGAGAACCCTTTTTTATCAGCGTGTCAAGGCAGTGTTCGAGGGCGAAAAAGTCAAGACTACCCTGTGGAAAAGTCGCATGCTATACTGCATCCATTCGCACGGGCGTGCGGAGCAAAACGTCTATAGAGAAGGAGACACGCGGACCCAATGGCGACCTCCGAATTCTTCTGGAAACTCTTCAAAGACACGGGATCGATCAACGCCTACTTGATATACCGGCAGTTGCATCCGAGCCCAGCTCCAGCCACCTGACCGCCCACGCAGAAGAAGAATGTCGATAAGCGCCCGGAATATCTCCGGGCGCTTTATGTTAACGGATCAACTCAACGAACTCCGCGCGCGCTTCGATGCGGCGCTCTCCGCGGCGGCGGATGAAAAGGCTCTCGACGCCGTGCGCGTGTCCTTCTTAGGACGCAGCGGCGAGATCACGGCTCTGCGCCGCGGGATCGGGCAACTTCCGCCCACCGAGCGGCCGAACGCCGGCAAAATTATCAACGAAGCCGTCGAGTCGATGGAGACCGCGCTCGCGGGTGCGCAAAGCGCGCTCGAGTCGCGCAAGTTCGAGGGGCAGCTCTCGCAGCACATCGACGTGACGTTTCCATCGATATCACCGCAGGTTGGATCGATTCATCCGATTCGCCGCGTGCTCGAGGACGCGTGCCGGTATTTTCAGCAGCACGGATTCGCGGTCGTGCTCGGCCCGGAGATCGAGCCCGAGTACTACAATTTCGACGCGCTGAACATTCCGCCCGATCATCCGGCGCGCGAAGGGTTCGACTCGTTCTTCCTGACCGACAACCTGCTGCTGCGCCCGCACACCTCGCCGATGCAGATTCGGACGATGCAGCAGCACCGCCCGCCGGTCGCCGTGGTCGTGCCGGGCAAATGCTATCGGCGCGATGCGGTCGATGCGCGCCATCTCTTCCAATTTCACCAGATCGAAGGTTTGCTCGTCGGCGAAGACGTGACGATGGCGCACCTTAAAGGCATGCTCACCGGTATGTGCCGGGAACTGTTCGGCGCGGATCAGCAGGTGCGTTTTCGCCCGTCGTTCTTTCCGTTCACCGAACCGAGCGCCGAGGTCGACACGACCTGTCCGCTCTGCCGCGGCGAGGGCGTGAGCGCCGACGATACGCAATGCCGCATGTGCGGCGGCTCGGGCTGGATCGAGCTCGGCGGCTCGGGCATGGTGCATCCGAACGTGCTGCGCAACATGGACTACGATCCCGACGTCTATTCCGGCTGGGCGTTCGGCTTCGGCATCGAGCGCATGGCGCTGGTGCGCTACGATATCGACGATATCCGCCGTTTTTACGAAAACGACCCCGATTTTCTCCGTCAGTTAGCTTAACTAGCGAAAGTGAGTTCCAACGCGTGCGCGTCCCCCTAGCCTGGCTTCGTGAGTACGTCGACCTGCCCGCCGATCCGCAAAAGGTTGCGGAGATGCTGGCGCAGATCGGCTTTCCCGTCGATGCGGTTGAAGAGCGGCCGGTCGTTACGGGCGTCGTCGTCGGGCGCATCGAGCAGCTCGACAAACACCCGAACGCCGATCGTTTGCAGGTCGGCAAAATCAACGTCGGCAACGGCTCGCTGCTGACGATCGCGACGGCCGCGACGAACGTCGCGCAGGGTCAAACGATCCCCGTCGCGACAATCGGCGCGCAGCTTCCGCACCTGAAGATCGAGCGGCGCAAGATGCGCGGCTTGGAATCCGAGGGCATGATGGTCTCGGCCGACGAGCTGGCGCTTCCGCCCGAGTGGTTCGAAGACGGCATCATGCAGTTCGAGCCCAGTCTCGAACTTGGCACCGACGTCGTCGAGTATTTCCGGCTGAGCGAAGCGGTGCTCGACGTCGACATCACGAGCAATCGCGTCGACGCGATGTCGATGATCGGCCTCGCGCGCGAACTCGCCGCCTACCAAGGCGTGCCGCTGCGCGTTCCCGAGCCGCGCGAGGTTCCGGCCACTCTGCGGAGCGACGCACGCATAAGCATCCAAACCGAGGACTGCAAATTGTTCGCGCTGCAAGAGTTCGCGGACGTGCGGGTCGGCGGCTCGCCGGCATGGATGCGCATTCGCCTCGCGCTTGCGGGTCAGCGGCCGATCAACAACCTGGTCGACATTTCAAACTACGTGATGCTCGAGACGGGGCAGCCGACGCATTTTTACGACGCCGCAAAGATACCGAACAAGCACCTCATCGTGCGCGACGGTCATCAGGGCGAGCATCTGGCCACGCTCGACGGCGCGAATCACGAACTCTCCGTCAAAGATCTCGCGATCGCGAGCGAACGCGGTCCGGAAGGTTTCGCGGGTCTGATGGGCGGCGCCGCGAGCGAAGTCACCGAGAACACGACGAGCATTCTCATGGAAGCGGCGATCTTCACGGGATCGCGCGTGCGGCGCATGAGCGCGCGCCACGGCTTCCGTTCCGAGGCCAGCTCGCGTCACGAGAAATCGTTGCCGACGATGCTCGCATTGACGGGCGCCAAGCGCGCCGCGGAGCTCCTCGCGGAGCAAGGAGCAAGCGCCGGTCCGCTGCTCGTGGAAGGCGCGCAGGACGAGCCGCGAACGATCGAGTTCCCGGTGCGCGACGTCAAACGTTTGCTCGGCTTCGAGCTGACGACGGAGCAGGTGCGCGAGTATCTCGATCGCCTTGGATTCGCGGTGGAGAGCAAAGATGCCGGAACGCTGATCGTTTCCTCGCCGCCGTGGAGACGTGACGTTTCGATCTCCGCGGACGTCGTCGAGGAGATCGCGCGCATGGCGGGCTACGACCGCATCGAGGCGGCGATCCCCGCGGTAGCGCAGCACCACATTCGGAGCGCGCAATACGAGCTCGAGCAGCGCATAGCGCACACGCTAAAAGCGCTGGGGTATCACGAGATCATGACCTATGCGCTTCACGGCGCGCAGGTCTTCGAACGCATGGCAAAGAGCGCGACGATCGCGACGTTCCCGCCGGTCGAGGTGCTCAATCCGCTTTCCGAGGAGCAGCGCTATCTGCGCTTTGCGCTCGGCCCGGCGCATTTGGAGTATCTAGCGCGCGTGGATGCGCCGACCAAGATCTTCGAGCTCGGCCACATCTTTTTTTTGGAGAACGGCGAACCGCTGGAACTCTCGATGGTCGCCTTCGAATTTACGGCCGAGCCGATCGACGAGCCGCCGTATCGCGACTCGCACTTCCTGCGCCTCAAGGGCGAGGTCGAAGAACTGCTGCACGCCCTCACCGGGCGCCGCGATTTCGAATTCGCGCAGGATAAGCGCAACGGGCTCCATCCGGGGAAGACCGCCGCCGTTCTGCTCGACGGACGCGAGATCGCGTTTTTCGGACAAACCGATCCGCGCGTGACCGCCGCATTCGACGTGCGGCTGCCGGTGTACGGCTGCGGCATCTATCTGGAGAACATTCCGGACTACCGCTCGCCGCTTTATAACCCGCCGTCGAAGTATCCCTCGACGTATCGCGACCTGGCGCTCCTGTGCGATCGCGATCTGCCGGCGGCGAACGTGGAACGGGTCGTTGCGAAGGCAATCGGCGAGTTGTGCACCGGCGTGCGCACCTTCGACGAATACCGCGGATCGCAAGTCGCTGCCGATAAAAAGAGCCTCGCGGTCCGCATAACCATGCGCAAGCGCGATTCGACGATTACCGACGAAGAAGCCGACGCCGCGATCGAGGTAGCGCTCAAAGCACTCCAAGACGAGCTCGGCGCAACGCTGCGAACCTAGCCGTGCACCTGGTCTGGCCGGATATTCTGATCGGCGCGATTTTGATCGTCGCGCTGCTCAAGGGCTACAAGCGCGGTTTCGTGATGGAACTGGCCGGCGCGATTGCGCTCGTTCTCTCGTTCATCACGCCGTGGTTTTACGGCGGCGTCTTCGACAAGCCGCTGCAGCAGTGGGCGCATCTGGGCGCCGGATCGGCACACGTCGTGGGCATGTTCGCCGTCGGCGTTCTCACGTACGTCGCAATCATGCTGCTCGCGCGAGCGGTGAACATCGTTGCAAAACTGCCGGTGCTGGGATTAGGCAATGCATTGGCCGGCGGCGCGATCGGCGTGTTGAAGGCCGCCGCGGCGATTTGGGTGGTGCTGTACGTGGCGCTCTTCTTTCCGCTCACGCGCGACATCCGCGCCGACCTGCACCGGTCGGCGCTCGTGCACGTGATTACGCAGCCCAATGCGCGCGTCGACGACGCGATCGTTGCGACGCTTCCGGGGTTCGCTAGGCCCCTGCTGCAGCCGGTGTTTGCGCGGCATCGGGTCTAGACCCCCCGTCGAGATCCAAGAACACGCGCAGCGCGGCTTGCACGCCGGCACCGACGTGAACCGGCACGTCGTATTCGAGCAGGGCCATTTCCAGCGCGCCGAGCGCACCGAGAACGTCGGTCTGGGAGACGTCGCCCATCGTGCCCATGCGTACGATCTTGCCTTTGAGTTCGAGCTGGCCGCCGGAGAGCGAAACGCCGCGCTCTTCGCGCAGCTTGCGCAGCAGTGTGGCCGCCTCGACACCGCTCGGCACGTTCCCGGCGACGACCGTCACCGAATGCGCGCCCGGCTGTGAAAAGACGCCGAGATCGAGCGCGTTGAACGCCGCGCGAATTGCCTGCGCGTACATCGAATGGCGATGCCAGACGTGCTCGGCGCCTTCGGCGTGGTAATGCTGCAGCGCGGCGTCGAGCGCGAACAGCACCGAGACCGGAGGCGTCCACGGCGTTTGCCCGACGCGCGCGAATTCACGCGCTTTGAGTAAATCGAAGTAGAAGCGCGGCGTCCTGCCGGCTTCAATCGCTCTCCACGCGCGCGGGCTGACCGCCACCATCGAGACGCCCGGCGGAGCGGCGAACACTTTCTGCGACGCCGTCACGACGACGTCATAGCCCCATTCGTCCATCGAGAACTGCGTGGCGCCCATACCGCTGACGGAATCGACGATCGTGATCGCGCCGTGTTCGCGCACGATCGGCGCAATTGCCGCCATGTCGTTCTGCACGCCGGTCGACGTCTCGTTCTGCGTGAGAAAGATGCCTTTGTAACGCCGCTGTGTGTCGGCGCGCAAACGTTCCGCCAGCGCTTGCGGGTCGAGGGCGTGGCCGAGATCCGTATCGAGGATATCGACGTTGATGCCGTAGATTTGCGCGATCGCGATCAGCCGGCGGCCGAAGACGCCGACCGGTGCGGCGAGCACCGTATCGCCCGGCGAAAACGTGCTCGCAATCGCCGCTTCCAGTCCGCCGGTGCCGGACGAGCCCAGCAACAGTATGTCGGCGTCGCGCGTTCCGAAAACCGGACGCAAACCTTCGTCGATGCGCTGCACGAGCGCGGCGAACTGCGGGCCGCGATGATCGATGAGCGGCTTGCTCATCGCCGCCAGCACCTGCTCCGGCACCGTGACCGGGCCAGGAATGAACAGCAGATTCTTTTTCATTTGGAAAGGCGCTTCGCCCTAGGCTGCGCGCCCCCCGCCTTCGGCGGGGCCCCCATTTACCTCATGGCGCCTAGATGTTTTGCCAATATCAGCGTTCCCCGAGGGCGCCGCAATAGTTTGTACAAGTACTCCCCATGCTCAAAAACGTCAGGCTAACGGAACTTTCGTCCTGCGCGGGTTGAGCGAGTAAAATCGGCTCGGCCGATCTGGCGCAGGTCCTGCGCCGCTTGCCGCCCACCGGGAACGAGAACGTCCTCGTCGGTTACGGAACCGCTGACGACGCGGGCGTATACAAACTGCGCGACGATTTGGCATTGGTCCAAACCGTCGACTTTTTCACGCCTATCGTCGACGACCCGTACGATTTCGGACGCATCGCCGCGGCAAACGCGCTCTCCGACGTGTACGCCATGGGCGGCATGCCCATCAGTGCGCTGAACATTGCGACGTTCCCCATCGATACGCTCGATCCGGAGATATTGACACGCATCCTCGAAGGCGGAGCAGCGATCGCGCAGCAAGCGGGCGTCGCCATTCTTGGCGGGCATACGATAAAAGATAGCGAGCCTAAGTACGGTTTGGCAGTCGTGGGAACCATCGACCCGCGCAGCATCGTTACCAACGCGAATGCCCGGCCCGGCGACATCCTCGTTCTTACCAAGCCAATCGGGACGGGCATTCTCTCCACGGCGCTCAAGCGCGGTGAGATTACCGAAGAGCAGATGAGCGATGCAATCGGGTGGATGGCCTCGCTCAACGATCGCGCGGGCGCTGCACTGCAACGTTGCGACGCGAACGCCGCCACCGACATCACCGGCTTCGGCCTGTTGGGACATGCGAATGAAATGGCGCGCGGCTCGAACGCGGCGCTGCACATAGAAGCCGCTTCCGTACCCGTGCTGCCGCGCGTCCTCGAACTCATCGAGCGCGACGTCGTCCCCGGCGGGACGCGCGACAACGCCGCGGCGCATGCGGCGTTCACGACGTTTGCGCCTTCGGTTCCAAGCGCGCTTCGCATCGCACTTTCAGACGCGCAAACGTCCGGAGGTTTGCTCGTCAGCCTTCCTCCCGATCGCCTGTCCGCGTTCCAGGCGGAGATGAGCGGCGCAAACGCGCTGTGCACGGTGATCGGGGAAGTACGCAGCGGTGACGGTATCGTCGTCCACTAACCGCGCGATCTGGTACGCACGCGACTAAGGAGCGATAGTTGGCCGTCATCCTCGCGCTGGATCAAGGCACGACCAGTTCGCGCGCGATCGTCTTTGACGCGCAAGGCAACGCGCTCGCGTTCGCACAGCGCGAATTCGCTCAATACTTTCCGCAGCCGGGTTGGGTGGAGCACGATCCCTACGAGATTTGGACCTCGCAATACGCCACGGCGGTGCAGGCCCTGCGCGAGGCCTCGCTCACGGCCAAAGACGTCGCGGCAATCGGCATCACCAATCAGCGCGAAACCGCCCTGCTCTGGGATCGCCGCACCGGCGAACCGCTGTGCAATGCGATCGTGTGGCAAGACCGCCGCACCGCCGCACGATGCGATGCGTTGCGCGAGTCAATCGGCCAGACGGTCTCCGAGCGCACGGGACTCGTGCTCGATCCGTATTTCTCCGCAACGAAACTGGCGTGGATGCTCGACCGCATCGATGGCGCGCGCGACCGGGCGGCACGCGGCGAACTCGCGTTCGGCACCGTGGACACGTGGCTCGTGTGGAATCTCACGCGCGGCAAGCGCCACGTAACCGACGTCACCAACGCCTCACGCACGATGCTGTTCGACATCCACACGCTGCAGTGGTCCGCGCAGCTTCTGCGCGCGTTCGACATCCCGGAAAGCGTCTTGCCCGAAGTGTTGCCTTGCACGGCGTCGTTCGGAACCACCGAACTTTTCGGCCATCCGATCCCCATCGCGGGCGTTGCCGGCGACCAGCAAGCGGCATTGCTCGGACAGGCCGGGTTCGAAACGGGGATCGCAAAAAACACGTACGGCACGGGATCGTTTTTGATGCTCAACACCGGCGATCGCGTCGTGCGAAGCGAGAAAGGCCTGCTTGCGACGATCGCGTATGGATTCGCGCCCGGCACCGCAACGTATGCGTTGGAGGGTTCGGTGTTCGTCACCGGAGCGGCGGTCCAGTGGCTGCGCGACGGGCTGCGGATCATCTCGGATTCCTCGCAGATCGAATCGCTCGCGCGCGAAGTGCCGGACAACGGCGGCGTGTATTTCGTTCCGGCGTTCGCGGGAATCGGCGCGCCGTATTGGGATCCGTACGCGCGCGGCGCCATCGTCGGCATGACGCGAGGCACGACGCGCAGCCATATCGCACGCGCGGCGCTCGAAGCGATGGCGTATCAGTCGGCCGACGTTATCGCCGCCATGGAACACGACTCCGGCGTACGCCTGCACGAGCTGCGCGTGGACGGAGGAGCATCGAAAAACGCGCTTGCCATGCAGTTTCAAGCAGACGTCCTCGGCGCCGCGGTCGTGCGCCCGGCGGTCATTGAAACGACCGCACTCGGAGCGGCATACTTGGCGGGATTGCACGCGGGCTACTGGAGCGGGCTCGAAGAGATTGCGCAACATTGGCGCGAGGACACTCGCTTCACCCCGCGCATGGATGCAGCGCAGCGCGATGCGCTCGTCGAGCGCTGGCACCGGGCCGTGCAGTGTTCGCGCGGCTGGGCGCAGACGTGAATCGCGATCGCGCAATCGAGCGCCTGCGATCGGAGCATTTCGATCTGCTCGTCATCGGCGGCGGCGCGACCGGGCTGGGCGCGGCCGTTGATGCTGCGGCACGCGGCTATCGCACCGCGCTGATCGAAGCCGACGACTTTGCCAAAGCGACCTCCAGCCGATCGACCAAACTCATTCACGGCGGCGTGCGATACTTGCGCCAGGGCAACATCGCGCTCGTGCGCGAGGCGCTGCACGAACGCGCGCTGCTCGCGCAAAACGCTCCGGAGATCGTGCACGAGCTGCCGTTCATCGTGCCGGCGTACGGCGTGTTCGAACTGATGTACTATTCCGCCGGCCTGAAAGCGTACGACGTGCTCGCCGGGGAATCGCCGTTTGCGCGCAGCCGCATGCTCTCGCCGCGCACCGCGCGCACGCACATCCCCTCGCTGCGCATCGAGCGCATGCGCGCCGCCATAGCGTATACGGATGCGCAGTTCGACGACGCGCGCCTGGCCATCGCGCTCGCGCGTACCGCGTTCGATCGCGGCGCGGCGATCGCGAACTACGTGCGCGCGGATGGTTTCGTCGTGGACGCCGATCGCGTGTCGGGAGTCACCGCGGTGGACCAAGAGCGCCGCGAACGCTTCACGATTTCGGCGCGCGCCGTCATCAACGCATGCGGCATCTTTGCCGACGAGATTCGCCGCATGCTCGATGCGCAGGCGCCGCCGCTGCTTACCTTCAGCCGCGGTTCGCACATCGTGCTGCCGTCCGCGGCGCTCGGCGAAGCGTCGACCGCGCTGCTGGTCCCGCGCACGAGCGACGGACGCGTGCTTTTCGCAATTCCATGGCTCGATCACACGCTTGTCGGCACGACCGAGATCGCGGCCGACGGCGCGCAGCTCGAACCGTACGCGAGCGATGCAGAGGTCGGCTATATGCTTTCGACCCTCAATCGCTATCTCGAGCGTCCGGTCTCGGAGAGCGACGTGCTCTCTGCATGGGCCGGTCTGCGTCCGCTCGTCCGTAGAAGCGCGATCCGTACGGCGAAGCTTTCGCGCGAGCACATCCTGGAAACATCGAAAACGGGCTTGGTTACCGTGACCGGCGGCAAATGGACGACATATCGCAAGATGGCGCAAGATGCCGTGGACGCCGCCGCGGCGCAAGCGGGCCTTGCTCCGGCTGCGTGCCCGACGGCGGATCTGCGTCTGCATTGCTACGAGACGCCGCTGCTGATGTCGCTGGAGGCACGCGTTGCGCTCGCGGCCGACGAGGAGATGGCGCGCACCGTCGAAGACGTCCTTGCCCGCCGCACGCGATCGCTCTTTCTCGATGCGAAGGCGGCGCGCGATCAAGCCGCGGCCGTAGCGAGCGCGCTCGCGCGCAGGTTGGGGCGCGACGCTGCCTGGGAAAGGGAACAGGTGCGGGCGTTCGATGCGCTCGCCAGCCGCTACAGGGGTTTGAGATAGTGAAGAACCGGGTTCTCGGCTCGTCGGATATCAGCGTTTCGGAGATCGGCTATGGCTGCATGGGTCTGACCTGGGCGTACGGTTCGGCGATGGCGCAGCCGGACGAACGCAAAGGCGTCGACGTTTTAAACGCCGCAGCGGACTACGGCATCACCTTCTTCGACACCGCCGACATGTACGGGCCGTTTACGAACGAGGAACTGGTCGGCAAAGCGTTGTCCCCGCGCGCCGCAAACGTCACGATCGCGACGAAGTGCGGCATCGTCGTCGAAGGCGAACGCGCGCGATACAACCTCGGACGCAACGGAACGCCGGAGCATATTCGCGCCGCCTGCGATGCGTCGCTCAAGCGCCTTCGCGTCGAGGTCATCGACCTGTATCAACTGCACCGGGTCGATCCCAACGTGCCGATCGAAGAGAGCGTCGGGGCGATGGCCGAACTCGTCCAAGAGGGAAAAGTACGCGCCATCGGTCTTTCCGAGGCGGACGTACCTACGCTCGAGCGGGCGATGCGCGTGCATCGCATCGCGACGCTGCAGTCGGAGTATTCACTCTTCGAACGCAACGTCGAAGCGCAGATTCTTCCCTGGTGCGTCGCGAACGACGTCGCGCTGCTCGCATACTCGCCGCTGGGACGCGGTATGCTGACCGGGCGGCTGCGGCGATCGGATATCGCGAGCGACGACTTCCGCGCGACGCTCCCGCGTTATCAGCAGGAGACGTTCGATCACAATCGCGGCATCGTCGCACGCATCGAAGCCGTCGCCGAGCGCATCGGCGCAGCCGCCGGCCAAGTCGCGCTTGCCTGGTTACTGGCGAGGGCGCCCAACGTCATTCCGATTCCCGGCACGACCCATCGCGAGCATCTTCGCGAAAACGTCGATGCCGCGAGCATCGACTTAACGCCGGAAGACATCGCCGAGCTGGATTCGCTGCCGCCTCCAATGGGAGATCGGTATCCCGCGCCGAAGGCAACGGCGTCATGATCGCGCGCGAGCCTATTTCGGAACTGGCGGAGAGTCTGCGCCGCGTACGCACGGGCGAGGGCTCGACCGCGGAGGTCGTACGCTGGCTGCGCGCCTCCAGCGATGCGGCGGCGTCCATTCCAAAGCCGAAAGCGTGCGATCCGCATCGCAACTACACCCGCACGCTGCTGTTCAAGAACGAGCTCTTCGAGATTCTCGCGCTGCACTGGAATCCGAACTGCACGAGCACGATCCACGATCACGGCGGCGCGCTCTGCTGGCTGAGCGTCGCGAGCGGCACCATGGGCGTCGAGAACTACCTGCGCACCGATAACGGTGCGAGCCCCGGCTATGCGTCGATCGTGCTGGAGGGCCGCGAAGAATTGACGCCGGGGAGTATCGACCATCGCCAAGACGACGTCCATCTGCACCGCTGCATGGCGCGCGACTGCGAGACGATCACACTGCACGTATACGCCCGCCCCATTGAACGCTTCCACGGTTTCGACGCCGCCGCCCAACGCTGCTTCGAAATCACCTCAACCTACGACGCGATTCTATCGGCGTAACAGTGTGTCATCGTGAGGTATCGAACGACCGCGAACGCAGTGAGCGGCGCCGAGCGCAGTCGAGGCGGTCCCCGTTAGCGCTGCCTAACAGCAAGTAATCGTGTTCGGCGAGTCGCCCTCGTCGTACGCATCTAGAGACGTCCGTATCTTACCGCCTCGACTCCGCTCGGCGCCGCTCGCATTCGCTCGCGGTC
>Ga0070714_100000814_pt1 | contig 22037 bp, 17 predicted proteins | sample LARL83metaG_FD_65450 | JGI IMG/M metagenome (GOLD analysis project Ga0070714, IMG submission 65450) | Corn, switchgrass and miscanthus rhizosphere microbial communities from Kellogg Biological Station, Michigan, USA - LAR L8-3 metaG | ecosystem: Host-associated > Plants > Roots > Rhizosphere ... | reverse complement strand
ACCTGCGATTCAGGAGTTGATTTCGTATAGTCTGCGGCAGGCTAGGCATATTGTTTTTGGCGCAAGAAATGCGGAGCAGGCCATGGAGATAGTCAACAATGCGCTGCCCGATCTGGTACTGCTTGACTGGATGCTTCCGGGAATGAGCGGTGTCGAGTTTGCCCGGATGTTACGGCGCGTAACACGCACCAAGTCAATCCCTATCATTATGCTTACCGCTCGCGCCGAAGAGGGTGATAAAGTAGCAGGGCTGGAAATCGGCGCCGACGACTACATCACCAAGCCCTTCTCCCCCCGTGAATTACTTGCGCGGATTAAAGCAGTACTGCGGCGACGCTCACCGGAAGCTGCTGACGATATCGTCGAAATCGGCGGATTGCGGCTTGACTCGGCTACTCATCGCGTCACTGCGAGCGATAGCGAAGTAGTGCTTGGACCTACCGAATTCCGCCTGCTGCATTTTTTAATGACTCACGCCGAGCGGGTGCACAGCCGTTCCCAATTGCTCGATCAGGTATGGGGAGACCATGTATTTGTCGAGGATCGCACCGTGGATGTACATATTCGCAGACTGCGCAAAGCCCTGGAACCCGTCAGCAAGGATGGATTGGTACAAACTGTGAGGGGATCTGGCTATCGCTTGTCTGCAGGACAAATAGTGAGCATCTGAGCATGGGATGACATAAAAATAATGATCCGGCTTTACTCTTCGAAATAACTCACGTGTCCAGTTTCTGGGAGCGTCTCACCACCTTCATTCTAATTATCGTCGTGACCGGAATACTTTTCTTGGCACTAGGGACAGTCACGACGCTAGCATGCTATGTCGTTGCATTATTACTGCTGGTGATTCGCTACCGGCACCAACTAGCCACGCTAGACAAATGGCTTCAGGGCGAGAAATCCACGCTGCCGGACAGTTCCGGTCAATGGGGGGATGTATTCGCACGTTTGATGCGCCTCATGCGTGACCAGAATCAAAGCTATCAGCAAGTAAACCTCGCGCTGGAACGTCTGCAGCGTGCCACGTCGGCCATGCCGGAAGGCGTGGTGATCATGGACGAGATGGACCGCATCGAATGGTGCAATCCGGTAGCCGAAAAACATCTTGGCATAGACTCCAAACTCGATGCCGGCCAGCATATCACCCACCTTGTGCGCCAAACCCAATTCACCGAGTACCTGGCCGCCTCTAATTACAGCGAGCCGTTGATAATGAGACAATCCCGCCATCAGGGATTGACCCTTTCGCTACAGTTTGTGCCGTATGGTGATAAGCAGAAATTGCTCATCAGCCGGGATGTTACCCGCCTTGAAAGAGTCCAGACCATGCGCCGGGATTTTGTGGCCAATGTCTCGCATGAGCTGCGGACGCCGCTGACGGTGATTGGTGGATTTCTCGAAACATTGTCGGAAGAGCGTGCCCCGGATCTGGAAACAAATAAGTGGGCATTAACACTTATGACCGATCAGACCAAGCGCATGCAACGTCTGGTAGAAGATTTGTTAACGCTGTCACGACTGGAGGATACGGAAAACCAGGTACGCGAAGCAAACATCGACATACCAGAAATGGCGCGCGAACTCTATCATGAAGCGCAATCCTTGAGTGGAGGGCGTCATGTTATCAACCTCAATCTCGATACCGACGCGAAGTTGCTGGGAAGCAAGGACGAGTTGCGAAGTGCTTTTGGGAATCTTGTCAGCAATGCCATACGCTATACCACCGACGGCGGCGAAATCTCCCTGAATTGGGCGATTCGTGATGGACAAGGCGTATTCTCTGTCCAGGACAGCGGCATCGGCATTGACTCCGAACATCTCCCGCGCTTGACGGAACGTTTTTACCGCGTGGATCGCGGGCGTTCGCGTGAAACCGGTGGTACCGGCCTTGGCCTCGCCATCGCCAAACATGTCTTGACCTGCCACCAGGCGAAGCTCGAAATTGTCAGCGACCCGGGCAAAGGAAGCTGTTTCAGTGCCTGCTTCCCTGCGGTACGGCTGATAATGCACAAAAGCGAGTGAGCCGACATCAGGTTACGCACGTGTATAATCCCAAGCTGATGATTAAACTTAAATCCGGCAGTTGATCACTCATTATCAATTTAGTACCATGATCCACAACAATCTTTTTGGATTATTTAACTTTTACCTTTTGGGTGAGTCGCTACAACTGCCGGATATTAGGTTAAAACCTCCGAGAGTGCCCGAGTCTGCCAGTACGGGCGTGAGGAGGACTAACTTATTCAGAGAGTCGTAATGTCCAAGCCACCTCCTTCCGATCTCACCGAGATACCAATCAGTAGCTTGAACGTGTTTGATGGCAATCTCCTGCATGTTTATCAGGATCGAGCCCGTATGCCTGATGGCGAAATAAGAATACGAGAATACGTCACCCACCCTGGCGCGGTCGTCATCATCCCATTGCTCGACAATGGAGAACTGGTGTTGGAGCGTCAGCATCGCTATCCCCTGCACCGGGATTTTTACGAACTTCCCGCTGGAAAAATCGATCAGGATGAGAATCCACTCCTGTGCGCGCAGCGGGAGCTATTGGAAGAAACGGGTTATACCGCAGAAAACTGGCGTTATCTCGCCACTTTGCATCCCTGTATCGGTTACTCCAACGAGAAGCTGATTTATTATCTTGCAAAAGAACTCGTCTTCCAAGGCGCAAACCTGGATGATGGTGAACATCTGGAGGTATTTACTCTGACGCTGGCAATGGCATTGGAATGGGTAAAAGCGGGGAAAATCACGGATAACAAAACTGTTTCCGGCCTCTTCTGGGCAGAGAAGGTGTTGGATGGCGAATGGTAACAGTCATGCCGGATATTAGGTGACTAAACAACTAGGGCATTTTCCCCTTAGCAGTCTTACTATCATTAGATTGCGCCTGAACTGATATTAAAAATGAACGGTGAAACACCGATCAAGTTTAAGCCTCTTATTGTGTAATCGCATCCGCCGGAACAGAGTTTATTCCGCAAAGAACTCGCGCACCTTGTCCATCCAGGATTTGGCACGTGGACTATGGCGAGAACCATCTTCCTGGTTAAGCGATTCCAGTTCCTGCAACAGTTCCCTTTGGCGAGCGGTAAGCTTGACCGGTGTCTCCACCACCACATGGCACAGCAAATCCCCCTGAGCATTGCTACGAACACCCTTGATACCCTTGCCACGCAGGCGGAAAATCTTCCCACTCTGGGTCTCCGCGGGTACCTTGATTTTGGCATGACCGTCGAGTGTAGGAATCTCGATTTCTCCGCCTAGCGCAGCGGTGGTAAAACTTATCGGCATTTCGCAGTGCAAGTCGTTATGATCACGCTGGAAAACGGAATGAGGCGATAGCTGGATTACCACATACAAATCCCCCGGTGGGCCGCTGTTGACTCCCGCTTCGCCCTCTCCAGATAAACGGATGCGGTCGCCTTCATCCACTCCGGCTGGAATTTTTACCGACAGGGTTTTATGCTGCTTCACCCGCCCCGCTCCGTTACACGTAATGCAAGGACTTGAAATAAATTTGCCGCTCCCATGGCATTTAGGGCATGTTTGCTGGATTGAAAAAAATCCCTGCTGCATCCTTACCTGTCCGTGGCCATGGCAAGTAGGACAAGTGGCGGGTGAGGTACCCGGTTTCGCACCGCTGCCATGGCAAATCCCGCAAACTTCCATTGTCGGAATACGGATTTTGGTTTCAGTTCCGCGCGCGGCCTGTTCAAGCGAAATCTCCAAGTTATAGCGCAAGTCCGCACCGCGATAAACGTTGGTATGCCCACCACGGGCACCAAATATATCTCCAAATATATCGCCGAACGCATCAGTAAACCCCTGTGCGCCGCCTGCACCGCTTACGTTGGGGTCTACGCCGGCATGGCCATGCTGATCATATGCCGCGCGCTTCCTTGGATCAGTCAGTATTTCGTAGGCTTCCTTGGCTTCCTTGAAATGCTCTTCCGACTTTGGATTATCCGGATTGCGGTCCGGATGATGCTTCATCGCCAGCTTACGATAGGCTTTCTTGATTTCGTCCTCGCTGGTGTCGCGGTTAATGCCCAGCACTTCATAATAGTCGCGTTTGCTCATATAAGTTTTCTTGATAAGCAGAAGAGCACAAGGCTTATTTTGTCCTCTACTACTCTACCTTCTTCCCGGTAAATGCCCAAACGCAGGGGACGCAGAAGAATTACACCAAATCCTCTTCGCGCCCGCTGCGCCTGGATTTCTCTGAGGAACCGCTGAACTTGCTCAGAAGTTCTCTCTGTTTATTTCTTGCTTTTCACTTCCTCAAACTCGGCATCCACTACTTCACCTTCAACGGGCTTTTCTCCTCCGTTATCATGAGGTGCCGATTCTGTACCAGGCTGAGCCTGCTGGCCCTGCTGGCCTTGTTCTTGCGAATACATCTTCTCCGCCAGCTTATGCGAAACCTCGGCCAGCGCTTGGGTTTTTGCCTCGATGATGTCCTTGCTGTCGGATTTCAGCGCTTCCTCCGCGTCTTTCAGTGCAGCTTCTACTTTGGATTTTTCCTCACCATCCAGTTTGTCGCCATGTTCCTTCAATGTTTTTCTCACCGAGTGGATCATCGCATCACACTGGTTGCGAACGGTGACAAGCTCCACCGCCTTATGATCCTCCTCGGCATGAGCCTCGGCATCCTTGACCATGCGCTGCACCTCGTCATCCGACAAGCCGGAGCTTGCCTGGATCTTGATTTTGTTTTCCTTGCCGGTGGCCTTGTCTTTGGCCGATACATGAAGTATGCCGTTAGAATCGATATCGAATGTAACCTCGATCTGCGGCATGCCTCGGGGCGCTGGAGGAATCTCACTCAGGTTGAATTGCCCCAGGCTCTTATTTCCGGATGCCATTTCCCGCTCACCTTGCAACACGTGGATCGTGACAGCAGTCTGGTTCTCGTCGGCGGTGGAAAATACCTGTTGCGCCTTGGTCGGAATGGTCGTGTTTTTCTGGATTAACTTGGTCATTACTCCGCCCAGAGTCTCGATACCCAGCGACAATGGCGTAACGTCCAACAACAGCACATCCTTCACTTCACCCTGTAGCACACCACCCTGAATGGCCGCGCCTACCGCCACTGCCTCATCCGGATTTACATCCTTGCGCGGTTCCTTGCCAAAGATTTCCCTGACCTTATCCTGCACCTTGGGCATGCGGGTTTGGCCGCCCACCAGAATAACGTCCTCAATATCGGAAATCTTCACCCCAGCATCCTTGATCGCGATGCGGCAAGGCTCCGCTGTACGCTCGATCAACTCTTCCACCAAGCTTTCCAGCTTGGCGCGGGTGATTCGCACCGCCAAGTGTTTGGGGCCAGACGCATCCGCCGTAATGTAGGGCAAGTTGACTTCGGTCTGCTGGCTGGAAGAAAGCTCGATCTTGGCTTTCTCTGCCGCATCTTTCAAGCGCTGCAGGGCCAGCATATCCTTTTTCAGATCTATTCCATTTTCCTTTCTGAACTCGTCCACAAGATATTCGATCACGCGTGAATCGAAGTCCTCACCGCCGAGAAAGGTATCACCATTGGTAGCCAGTACCTCAAACTGGTGCTCACCCTCCACTTCCGCAATTTCGATGATGGAAATATCGAAGGTACCTCCGCCCAAGTCATATACCGCCACCTTGCGATCGCCTTCTTTTTTATCCATACCGAAAGCCAGGGCAGCCGCAGTGGGCTCATTGATGATGCGTTTAACTTCCAGTCCGGCGATACGGCCAGCGTCTTTGGTTGCCTGGCGCTGTGAATCGTTAAAATATGCAGGAACAGTAATGACTGCCTCGGTCACTGACTCACCCAGATAATCCTCGGCAGTCTTTTTCATTTTTTTCAGTACCTGTGCGGAAATTTCCGGTGGGGCAATTTTCTTGCCTCGCACTTCTACCCAAGCGTCATTATTGTCAGCCTTGACGATATGGTAGGGCACCATCTTGATATCCCTCTGCACCATTTCTTCATCGAAACGCCGCCCAATCAGTCGCTTTATCGCAAACAAAGTATTCTTGGGATTGGTGACCGCCTGGCGTTTGGCGGAAGCCCCCATCAGAATTTCTCCGTCTTCCGTATAGGCGACGATGGATGGAGTTGTACGCGCACCTTCCGAATTTTCTATTACCTTAGGTTTGCCGTTCTCCATGACGGCCACGCATGAATTGGTGGTTCCGAGGTCAATGCCGATAATTTTTGCCATGATTTGATCCTTGTAATAGTTAGTACCGAATATCCGCTTGTCCGCAAATGGGGGTTAAGATCCGAATTTCAAGTCTCTCAAGCCTCCCTGGCTTTCGAAACCATTACCAGTGCTGGTCGAATCACTCGGTCATTCAGAATATAGCCTTTTTGCATTACCTGAACCACCGTGTTGGGAGGAAGATCAGAGTCCATCATGCTCATAGCCTGATGGAGATGCGGATCAAACTTTTCGCCTTTCGGATTAATCACTTTGATATTGAATTTATTGAAGGTGGCAGTGAGCTGTCTGAGCGTCAGCTCCATTCCACTTTTAAAATTCTCGACTGTTGCATTTTCTACCGCAAGCGCTGCCTCAAGGCTATCCATTACCGCCAGAAGTTCGGTGGAGAAATTCTCTATCGCGTACTTATGAGCATTTGCAACGTCCATCTGGGCACGTTTTCGTATATTTTCCGCATCAGCCTTGGCACGTAGCCAGGCATCATGATGCTCCTGAGCGTCGAGTTCCGCTTTCTTCAGCAATTGTTCGAGACTCGGCATCGTTTCCACCGATGCTTCCGCAGTCATGTTTTCGTTAGCTTCCCGCGTACCTGCTTCGCCCGTGGGTGGAGTCAATTCGGGTTGTTCTGGTGCAGGCTGTTGTGCATCCGCCATAAGGTCCCTCCTAAGTTCTATTTGAAAAATATCGGGATGGTTTTTCTAATTTCAAGATCAAGAAATATAAATTGGGGCTCAGCAGAATTCCCCTTTATGAAATTAAATTGCAATACCGGCGGTGCAGATACTCGCATGAAAAGCCGGAAGATGGGAATCTATCTACTCTCCAATCCCCGAGGCCAACTCAGCGGCTTTACCGATATAGTTCCACGGCGTCAGCTGCCGCAGACGGTTTTTTTCGGCTTCTGGAATAGTAAGACCATCAATGAATTTGTGCAGTGCATCTTTAGTCATGCCGCCTTTGCCGCGTGTCAATTCTTTCAGCTGCTCGTAAGAATTCCGCACGCCATGGCGGCGCATCACGGTCTGGATCGGCTCCGCGAGCACTTCCCAGGCACCCGTCAAATCTTCGGCCAAACGTTCCCGGTTGACTTCCAGCTTGCCCAGTCCCTTGCTGCAAGAGTCGTATGCCAGCAAGGTATGCCCCAACGCGACACCCATGTTGCGGAGTAAGGTGGAATCGGTGAGATCACGCTGCCAGCGGGATACAGGCAGCTTCTCGCTCAAGTGCCGCAACAGCGCATTCGCGATGCCGAGATTGCCTTCCGAGTTTTCAAAATCTATCGGGTTGATCTTGTGCGGCATCGTTGATGAGCCGATTTCGTCTGCTTTGGTTTTTTGCTTGAAGTAGGCCAGGGAGATATATCCCCACATATCGCGGTTAAGGTCCAGCAATATGGTGTTAATGCGCGCATATGCGTCAAACAGCTCGGCCATGGCGTCATGCGGTTCAATCTGGGTGGTATAGGGATTGAACTCCAGGCCAAGATTCTCCACGAAACCTCGCGCAAATTTTTCCCAGTCGAAATCCGGGTAAGCGGCTAGATGAGCATTGTAATTGCCTACAGCACCATTTATTTTTCCAAGGACGGGTACTTTGGCAAGCTGTTCATACCCGCGCTGCAGGCGATGGGCGACGTTGGCAAGTTCCTTTCCCGTCGTGGTAGGTGTGGCGGGTTGACCATGGGTACGGGCAAGCATCGGCGTATCAGCCAGTTCATGCGCCATCTGGACAAGCCGGCTGATGATTTTTTCCAATGCAGGCAACATCACCCTGTCGCGGCTGTGCATCAGCATCAGCCCATGAGAGAGATTATTGATGTCCTCCGAAGTACAGGCAAAATGTATGAACTGCGCCACTTCGGCGACTTCGGCATTCTTCGCCAGGCGGTCCCTGAGCCAGTATTCGACAGCTTTGACGTCGTGATTGGTACAGGCTTCGATATGCTTGACCGCTTCCCCGTCGACCTCGGAAAAATTTGCCGGAAGGCTATCGAGTTGCGCAATGGTACCGTGGGAAAACGGCGTAGCCTCAGTGATATCAGACGCATTGCTCAATGCCTTAAGCCATTCTATTTCCAACTGGACACGATAACGAATCAGCGCAAACTCGCTGAAGTAAGGCCGCAGGTCAGCGACTTTGCTGTGGTAGCGTCCATCCAGGGGGGAAAGCGCGGTAAGAAAAGAAGAGCTCATATTATTGTATTGGTTCTATCTCCAAATAAATTTTCCTGGGAGGCGTTGCTGGCAAACTCCGGGACTTATTCAGAGGTTTTCGGGATTCCATCAGCTGGACCATTTTAACATAGGAAGGCAAATGGCCGGGCTATGCCATGCAGCATGGAAGCCGGGTATAATACGCGCCTGAATCAAATTGCCGCCAAGGATGCCAATGAAGCTTATCGGATCACTCACCAGCCCCTATGTTCGCAAGGCGCGCATCGTTCTGGCGGAAAAGCGCATTGGTTACGATTTTGAGGTGGATATTCCCTGGAATGCGGATACCCATGTATCGGATCACAACCCTCTTGGCAAAGTACCGGTACTGGTTATGGACGACGGTACCACCTTATTCGATTCACGCGTAATCGTGGAATATCTGGATAGTGTCAATCCGGTATCTCGTCTGATTCCCGAACCTAATCGGCGCCGTATCATGGTGAAGCGCTGGGAAGCCCTGGCGGACGGTATCTGCGACTCCGCAGCCGCGATATTCCTTGAACGCAAACGACATGCCGCCGAACAAAGCCCGGAGTGGATCTCACGCCAACTAAAAAAAGTCGTAATGGGTCTGGAGATGGCTGCCCATGATCTAGGCGATAAAAAATGGTGCGACGGCAATGTCTACACGCTCGCCGACATTGCGTTGGGTTGCGCCCTGGGCTACCTGGTTTTCCGTTTTCCCGAAATAGAATGGCGCAATACTTCGCCCAGTCTTGCCGATCTTTCCGATAGGCTGGAAAAACGGACGCCATTTATGGAAACGACGCCGAAAGGATAACCCGGAACAAAAGGGGATAATAATAGTTTATTCCGAAGAACAAGCTGGCGCGCTCTTACTGAATTCTGCAGATTTACCCTAGTCCGGCAGTTGGACGAGAAGCAGCGTGCGATTTCAGGTTTCATCCTCATCGGTGATCACTCCACCCCCGAGGCATATCTTGCTTTCGTAAACCACCACCGATTGTCCTGGCGTGACAGCCCACTGGGGCTGGGCGAATTCAATTCTGCATTTGCTGTGCCCGATATACCCAATAGCGCAGGGAGCATCGGGTTGACGATAACGGGTTTTGGCGGCATAAACCCAGTTGCAATGCGGCATCCGGCCACTTATCCATGTAAGGTCGATAGCAGTGAGCGAAGGCCGGTACAAGGCAGGATGATCATGGCCTTGTACCACGGTGAGGATATTCCGAGCCACATTCTTGGATGAAACGAACCAGGGCTTGCCATCACTGTCCCTTATTCCTCCAATCCCCAATCCCTGCCGCTGGCCAATGGTGTAGTACATCAGACCGTTGTGCTTGCCCATGACGGTGCCGTCTGGCGTCTGTATTTCTCCCGGTTCGTGCGGTAGATATCGGTGGAGAAATTCCCTGAAAGGCCGTTCGCCGATAAAGCAAATACCCGTACTGTCTTTCTTGGAAGAATTAGGCAATCCATGATCCCTGGCAATTTTACGCACGTCCCGTTTGTAAAGATGTCCAATGGGAAACAGGGTTCTGGATAACTGCGCCTGGTTTAAACGATGGAGAAAATAGCTCTGGTCCTTGGTTCCATCCTCACCTTTTAGCAACTGGAATATGCCGCCTTTTTCGCTTACCTGGGCATAATGACCGGTAGCAATATAGTCTGCCCCGAGACCGATCGCGTGATCGAGAAATGCCTTGAACTTGATCTCAGCGTTACATAGCACATCCGGATTGGGGGTCCGCCCAGCTTTATATTCGGCGAGAAACTGGCTGAATACACGCTCCTTGTACTCAACCGCAAAATTTACAGCTTCCAAAGGAATCCCGATAATATCGGCGACTGACGCGGCATCGATCAAATCCTGCCGGGATGAGCAATAATCATCGGTATCATCGTCTTCCCAATTCTTCATGAAGAGGCCGATTACGTCGTACCCCTGCTGTATCAAAAGAAGCGCCGCAACGGATGAATCAACCCCGCCCGACATGCCGATCACTACACGCTGTTTGCTCATACCTTAATGCTTCAATCGTAATGGGTAAGAATTTCCAGAGGATAATACTTACCCGCCAAATGGTCTTCGACGCACTTCATCACCAGTGGACTACGGTGGCGATAAGCCGTTTCGCGGATTTCATCCGGGCTGAACCATGCTGCGCGCACGATTCCCGCATCCAGCGTACGGCCGGGATCATGATCACTGATGGAACCGGCAAAAGCAAAGCGAAGAAAGGTAATGTTGTCGGCATGGGAGTGCCAGCGATAAATACCTAGCACCCATTGGGGGGTGAAGGTGTAACCGGTTTCCTCCAGAGTCTCCCGGATCGAGCCCTGTATAATGGATTCAGCCGGCTCCAGGTGCCCTGCTGGCTGATTGAACAGTATTCCGCCACGGGTCTGCTCTTCAACCAGCAAAAATTTTCCATCTTGCTCGACGACCGCTGCAACAGTGACATTGGGCTTCCAGATCATGGTTTCTTGGATTGTTATTTATGGAAGTAGATACAGGAGTGTATCGCAGCCCGCATTCTATCGCCCAAAGCGGTGGAAAGAAATAATAAAGGCAGTCGACCCGGCGTGAGTTACGTCAACGCTGCTGATGTACTTTTGTCGTATCGGATATAAATGACGTCGTCCTGAGTCGCCAAATTACAGCATTAGCGCTTATTACCAAAATCAAGGTAAAATGAGGCGATTCGAGTTTGCCCGTCTTTTGTTTATAAGATACTGACTCGCCAGCAATTTAAATTATTAGGAGATATCATGTACCAGCACATCAGGACACCGGCCGAGGGCGATAAGATCCGGGTCAATGCAGATTGTTCTTTGACTGTGCCGGATAATCCTATTATTCCGTTCATAGAGGGCGATGGTATCGGTCTGGACATCACGCCAGTAATGATAAAAGTTGTAGATTCAGCGGTACGCCGGGCTTATGACGGCAAACGCAAAATTTCCTGGATGGAAATCTACGCCGGCGAGAAATCCAACAGTATATACGGCGAAAATATATGGCTGCCCGATGAAACGCTGCACGCCGCAACGGAGTATGTGGTCTCCATCAAGGGCCCGCTGACCACGCCGGTGGGTGGTGGCATCCGTTCCATCAACGTCGCCTTGCGCCAGAAACTTGATCTATACGTGTGCCTGCGTCCTGTGCGTTATTTTCAGGGTGTGCCAAGCCCACTAAAAAATCCGGAGAAAACCAATATGGTGATTTTCCGCGAGAATTCGGAAGACATTTACGCCGGCATCGAGTGGGAAGCTGGGTCGGAGAATGCAAAAAAACTCATTAATTTTTTAATAACGGACATGGGGGTTACCAAGATACGCTTTCCGCAAACATCAGGAATCGGCGTCAAACCAGTATCGAGCGAAGGTACAGAACGCTTGGTACGCAAGGCAATACAGTATGCGATTGACAACAAGCGCCGCTCGGTTACGCTGGTGCATAAGGGTAACATAATGAAATTTACCGAGGGCGCGTTCAAAAGTTGGGGCTATGCTTTGGCAGCAAAGGAATTTGGCGCAAGCTTACTTGACGGCGGCCCATGGATGAAGCTGCCCGAGGACAAAGGCGGAATTGTTATCAAGGATGTGATCGCCGACGCTTTTCTGCAACAGATTTTGTTGCGCCCGGAAGAATACGACGTAATCGCGACACCAAATCTGAACGGTGACTACATTTCCGACGCCCTCGCGGCGCAGGTGGGCGGTATCGGTATAGCACCGGGTGCAAACCTCAGTGATTCGATTGCAATGTTCGAAGCCACTCACGGTACCGCGCCGAAATATGCCGGCAAGGATCAGGTTAACCCTGGGTCGATTATTCTATCAGCGGAAATGATGCTGCGGCACATGGGCTGGGTGGACGCCGCCAATCTGATAATCGAGGCCATGGAAAAAACTATCCGCGATAAAATAGTCACTTATGACTTTGCACGTCAAATGATCGGCGCGGAGAAAGTCTCGTGTTCAGCATTCGGCCAAGCGCTGACCGAGCGTATGGCCTGAGGCGTTTCCAGTTTCATCCATGAAAGAAAAACCCCCTTGCCGCTATTCACGGCAAAGGGGTTTGCATAATCCTGTGATTACAAACTGATCGCGGCTCGACCGCGTCAGCAGGAGATCGTTAGGCAGACTGAATATTTGATGCTTGCTTACCTTTCGGGCCCTGAGTCACTTCGAAGCTTACTTTCTGGCCTTCCTTGAGCGTTTTGAACCCGGACATATTAATTGCGGAGAAATGGGCAAATAAATCTTCGCTGCCATCATCCGGGGTGATAAAACCAAAACCCTTGGAGTCATTGAACCATTTTACTGTACCTGTTGCCATTTTTGCTTCCTATAAAAAAAACCGGGCCGGAAACCCGAATACTGTTTGAGTTTCAAGACCGCAAAACGGCTGTAACCGGTACTGCAGAGAACTTGAAGCCAAACGCCAAGAGCCGTTTTACGCAAATCTGTTGTTCAAGTCAAGTAGTCACGCACTTATTTTGCAGAATTGCAATAGAATAATTTTCTCAAGGTACTTGAATATTTCGCCGTAATCATCAAATATGTTAATGAAAGACATCATTCGTTATATTTACGCTCTAACTGATGAATAGGTAAGTCAAGAAATCATGGCAACAAGAGATCAGGGAGATGTTGTACTGGAGGCGGAAAAGAGTAAACTCAAGCCGCCACCCATGTTTAAAGTAATCTTGCTGAATGATGATTTCACGCCTATGGATTTCGTTGTGGCTGTGTTACAGACTTTTTTTTCGATGAATCGAGAACAGGCAATGCAAATCATGCTCAAAGTTCATATGGACGGAGCCGGGGTGTGTGGCGTTTATCCTGGTGATGTGGCTATCACCAAGGTTGAACAGGTGGTTACATTTGCGAGGCAGCATCAACATCCGCTAAAGTGCGTGATGGAGGAGACTTGAAATGATTGCTCAAGAGCTGGAAGTAAGTTTACACATGGCGTTTGTCGAATCGAGACAAAAGCGCCACGAGTTCATTACAGTGGAGCATCTGTTGCTGGCCATGCTCGACAATCCCACGGCTGCCGAGGTACTGCGTGCATGTTCGGTCGACATAGACGATTTGCGCAGGTTGCTGGCAGAGCACGTCACGGAAAATACACCGACCGTGGGTGGCAATGGTGAAGTGGATACCCAACCTACGCTTGGTTTTCAGCGTGTCATTCAGCGTGCGATCCTCCATGTCCAGTCTTCGGGAAAGAAAGAGGTTACCGGCGCCAACGTATTGGTGGCCATATTTGGCGAGAAGGATTCTCATGCCGTTTATTTCCTTCATCAGAAAGGTGTTACACGGCTTGACGTCGTAAATTATATTTCCCATGGCATTAGTAAAGTACCGCAAGGTGGTAGCGCCAAAACCGAGAGTGAAGGCGATACCGAGCAGGAATTGGGCGCGGGCGGCGCACTCGAAAGTTACGCAGTGAATCTGAATACCCAGGCGCTTGCGGGCAAGATCGATCCCCTGATTGGCCGCGAGAAGGAACTGGAACGCCTGATACAAACATTGTGCCGCCGTCGCAAGAACAATCCCCTGCTGGTAGGCGAAGCGGGAGTGGGTAAAACTGCTATCGCTGAGGGACTTGCGCGCCGAATTATAGAAAATGACGTTCCCGATATACTCGCACACCACCAAGTGTACGCGCTTGATATGGGTGCGCTGCTAGCAGGGACCAAATACCGCGGCGATTTCGAGCAACGCCTGAAAGCTGTGCTAAAACAGTTGCTCGACAGTTCCAACGCTATCCTGTTCATTGATGAAATTCACACGTTGATTGGTGCAGGTGCAGCTTCCGGTGGAACGCTGGATGCCTCTAACCTGCTGAAACCGATCCTTAATACCGGCCAACTGAAATGCATCGGCGCCACTACTTACAGCGAATACCGTGGGATATTCGAAAAGGATCACGCCTTGTCGCGCCGCTTCCAGAAAATCGATGTGCTTGAGCCAAGCGTGGAAGAGACCGTCGCTATACTGCGCGGCCTGAAACCCCGCTACGAAGCGCATCATGGTGTCAAATATACCGCCGTTGCGCTTACCACCGCGGCAGAGTTGTCGGCGCGATTCATCAATGACAGGCATTTGCCGGACAAGGCGATAGATGTCATTGATGAAGCCGGCGCAGCGCAGCGTATTTTGCCCAAATCCAGGCAGCGCAAGGTTATCAGCAAGCACGAGATAGAGGACATTATCGCCAAAATTGCGCGCATTCCGGCACAAAATGTTTCTAGTGATGACCGCAGCACGCTGAAGACGCTGGATCGCGACTTGAAAGCGGTAGTGTTTGGGCAGGACAAAGCCATCAACGCACTGACCGCGGCAATCAAGATGGCAAGAAGCGGCTTGGGAAATCCTCAGAAACCAGTGGGTTCCTTCCTCTTTTCCGGTCCCACAGGTGTTGGCAAGACCGAGGTCGCACGGCAACTGGCTTATGCATTAGGCATTCATTTGCATCGCTTTGATATGTCGGAATACATGGAGCGGCATGCGGTGTCCCGCCTGATCGGCGCGCCACCCGGATATGTCGGCTTTGATCAGGGCGGTTTGCTTACCGAGGCCATCATCAAGCAACCTTATTCGGTACTGCTACTGGATGAAATTGAAAAAGCTCACCCGGATATTTTCAATATCCTGCTGCAGGTGATGGATCACGGTACCTTGACAGACAATAATGGCCGCAAGGCTGATTTCCGCAATGTCGTAATTGTCATGACTACTAATGCCGGTGCCGAATCGCTTACTAAAGCATCCATGGGTTTCACCAAGACGGCGCAATCAGGTGATGAAATGGCTGACATCAAGCGGATGTTTACCCCGGAATTTCGCAACCGGCTAGATGCGATTATTTCATTTGCATCGCTTGACAGGGAGGTAATTCTACGAGTGGTAGATAAATTCCTGATGCAACTCGAGACGCAACTTCATGAAAAGAAAGTGGAAGCGATATTTACGGAAGCATTGAGGGAGTATTTGGCTAAAAACGGCGTTGATCCTCTCATGGGCGCACGCCCGATGGCACGGCTCATTCAGGACACTATACGCAGCGCCTTGGCGGATGAGTTGCTGTTTGGACATCTCGCCAACGGCGGCAGGGTAACGGTGGATATAGATACCGATAACAAGGTGAAACTTCAGTTTGAGGAAGAGGCTGTCGCCGCTTTATAAACGAGTAATATTGCAGAGCGAGAAGATAAAAGGGGAGCGGTAACCGCGCCCTTTTTATCGTCAGATCACCGCTAAACCTTGCGTCTATTTGCTTTTGGTCTCGTATTTGAAGGACAGATTTACCCGCGCGCGATACGCGGTTACCTTACCGTTCTCGATTACCATATCAAGCTTTACTATTTCTGCAACACGCAAATCCCTTAAGGTTTTTGACGCAGCCTTGATGGCATTTTTGGCGGCATCCTCCCAGGATATCTTACTGGTTCCAACTATTTCTGTTATTCGATAGATGCTATCTGCCGCCATAATTTCTCTCCTTTCAGGTTAGCAATACCACTGTGGCAAACTCAGTGCATCAGTTCTCCACCCTACTTAGTTTATGGGTAACCTCGGTAAATTGCAATCAACGTTGCGGCTATCGATTACCGAATATGCATTGAGGGGAAGATCCCTTGATTAAGGTGCTGTGAATAATTGCGTTTGGGCTTGGGTAGGATAGATTGAGTGCATAGATGACCTATGCAACATGATCAATAATTATATTGATCGGCATATCAACCAGCGACAACTCGCTTGGTGATATATCCAAGCGCCGCTTCCACCTGATCGACGAGGATAAGACACAATTCACCGGCTTTCAGGCTGGCAAAGGCGGCATCAATCGCGACGAACTCACCGCGGATTTCCTTGACATCACGAGTGCGCTTCGCATTTTCCAGACCTTGCCGCAGCAGGCCAAGCACTTCCCCATCTGCACGTCCTCGCTGGCATTTGTCCTGATAAAGCACAACCTCATCGAAAGCGTCGCCGAGTATTTCGGTCTGTTGGCGAATATCTTCGTCCCGCCGGTCACCCGCCCCACTGATGACCACGGAACGACGCTTGGCCGGCATGCTATCGATGGCATGCACGAGGGCCCGAATCGCATCTGCATTATGGCCATAGTCGGCGATCAGTGTCGCGCCGCGGTGACTGAAAAGATTGAAACGGCCTGGTGCAGTTTGCGTGTCATTCACAAAACTGGCCAATCCCGCACGAATGATCTCCCAATCCAGATCCAACGCCCAGCCCGCTCCAGTTGCGGCCATCGCGTTCTCGACCTGGAAAGCAACTGTACCATTTTGCGTCACAGGGATTCCCGCCAACGGTATCCGGTGTTCGACGCCTGCCTCCGAGGCGACAATCGAGTTGCCATCAAGATAGATAATACGCTTACGTTGCGCGCGGTGTCTGGCAATTACCGGATTTTCCGGATCTCGAGCAAAAAAAGTGACTGAGCCGCGGCAATGGGCCGCCATGCCAGCCACTAGAGGATCGGCCGCGTTCAGTACTGCTACGCCAGTGCCGGGCGTAACATTCTGTACGATGACCCGCTTGACAGCGGTCAAATCCTCCACCGTATTAATGTGCGAGAGGCCGAGGTGATCGCCTCCCCCAATGTTGGTGACTACGGCAACATTGCAGCGATCGAAACCCAGACCCTCGCGCAAAACGCCTCCTCGCGCCGTCTCAAATACTGCGGCATCCACATCGGGGTGGAGAAGAACCCTTTTTGCACTCTTTGGGCCGGCGCAATCACCCGTATCAATACGTTGACCATCAATATAAACGCCATCCGTGCTGGTCATGCCGATACGCAACCCTTGGCAATCGAGGATGTTGGCAATCAGACGAACGGTAGTAGTCTTGCCATTAGTACCTGTCACCGCGACGACCGGGATGCGTGCGTCATCCCCCTCTCTGAACATATTGGCAATGATTGCCTCCCCCACCGCACGCCCATTGCCGAATGAAGGCTGTAAATGCATACGCAGGCCTGGTGCGGCGTTAATCTCGATGACTGCGCCTTGTTCTTCCAACGGCCGCGACACGCTATTACAGACAACATCGACACCGCAAATATCGAGACCGATCATTTGTGCGGCAGCTTCGATACGGGCAGCAAACTCGGGATTAACATCATCGGTAACATCGGTAGCCGTTCCTCCGGTGGAAAGATTGGCGTTATTACGCAGAAAAACGCGCACGTCTTCCAGCGGAATGGATTCCGCCGTCAGGCCTTGGGTTGCCAAGTGTGCAAGCGCGACTTCATCGAAATGAATTTTTGTTAACGAGTTGGCGTGCCCCTCGCCACGCTGTGGGTCATTATTGATCTGCTCCACCAACTGGCTCACGCTGTGTTTGCCATCTCCAATAACCTGGGGAGGATCGCGCCGTGCAGCAGCAACCAGCTTGTTTCCGATTACCAGCATGCGGTAATCCTGGCCCGGAATAAAACGCTCGACCAACACTTCACTGCTGATTTCTGCCGCTATCGCATAAGCCGCTTGCACCTGTTCGCGGCTTGTCAAATTCACACCTACACCCTTTCCCTGGTTCCCATCCCGTGGCTTGACAACGACCGCGCCGCCGATTTCACGGGCGGCGATCCATGCATCCTCTGCATTTGCTACGGGTCTACCCATCGCGACAGGAATGCCAGCTGCATCGAGCAGCATCCTCGTTAACTCCTTATCCTGCGCAATGGCTTCTGCGACGACACCTGTCAGGCCGGTTTCTGCAGCCTGAATACGCCGCTGCCTGCTGCCCCAGCCAAGTTGAACCATGCTGCCGTCAGTCAGGCGGCGGAAAGGAATGCCGCGCGCAACAGCGGCACGGACAATCGCGCTCGTGCTCGGCCCGAGGCGTATTTCCTCATTTAATTCGCGCAGTTGTTCCAACGCACCGGTCAGATCAAAAGGAATATTCTCGAATGCCGCATGGCATAAGGCCTGTGAAAGCTCCATGGACAGCCTGCCTACCGCTTCTTCGCTATATTCCACAATAACTTGATAAACTCCGATTTCCAGCGTTTGCAGGGTTCTGCTGAAAACTACCGGACAGCCGGCTTGTACTTGCAGGCCGAGCGCAGCACGTTCGAGAACGTGTGCCATCGTCAAAGCTCCGTAGCGAGAACGCTGGAGCAGACTTATTTGTGGAAATCGTTCCCGTAGAGAATTCAAGAAATCCGGAGCTTTACCGATGAGACACTCGGTTTCGCTGCAAAAAATTATGGCTTCTATGGCAGTACGATGACTCCACAAATTGGGGCCGCGTAGTGCGCGGATGCGTGATACTTTCATTAACAGTTCTCCTAGTATTTCTTGTTCAACGCGGAAGTATGAGTAATTAATTTACCTTATCGGCCGATTCCACCCTCAGCAGCGGCGAAGTTTCAATCACGGTACGTATGATTGCTGGCGTGATTCGCAGCGCCCACGCAGCGGCCACTGCCGCCAGAATATTCTCGACCGCGGGGATCGCCTTCCCCCCATCGGTGAACGGGATGTCGGCCAGTTTCGCCAGTGGTAGCTCGTTAGCGCCGTTAACAAGCAAAATTTTTCCATCTCGAACCATCACGACGCGCTTCCCTCGCTTAGAACCTATGCCCTTTGTACCATGTCTACGATGCTCTTTAACGGCCAGCAGCTCGGAGTCAAGACTGAAGTAGATGATCTCACCGATGCAGAGCGAAGCCATCTCGACGAGCATTGTCTCCCTGGCGTTGAGCACGGCTGCGCCTGTCGCCATCACTACGTCTACTTGAGTGCGTAATACGTCAAAGACTTGTTTAGGAGTCTCGATATCATAGCGGCCATAATGCCGATTTAACTCGACATTGGTAATGACGCCGACCTGACACCAGTCGTACGCCAAACCTTCTCCAAGAATGGTATCGCTGCCGTTCTCAAAAACTGCGGCTTCAATCGCACGGTTCATTAGAATACGGTGAGCCGACTTCCATTTGGCATGGTCACCCTTATAAACCTGCGTTTGGCCCAGATAGAATCCGTCGCTGCAAGCAAGTCCGGTATGCTTGCCAGCAGAAGCAAGCAATCTTGCTACAAGAAGTGCCACAGTGGTTTTGCCGTAGCTGCCGGTAATGCCCACTATCGGGATACGGCCATCGTCGTTATTGGGGAAAAGGTGATCGACAATTGCCTTGCCAACCGGCCTGGGCGTACCCACAGCAGGTTTGATGTGCATGAGCAGACTCGGACCGGCATTCACTTCGACGATGGCTCCGCCCTGTTCGGCAAGGGGACGGGAAATATCCTTGGCTACAAGATCAATACCGGCAATGTCCAATCCAACAATACGGGCAGCGAGAGAGGCCGCCGCAGCGACGCTGGGATGCACCGCGTCCGTTACATCGAAAGCATGGTTGCCGTTGCGCTGAATCAGAACTTCGTGCGTGGCTGGCGGTACGGAGTTGATAGTGAGGCCTTGGCGAACGATTTCCATTATCGTTACGCCGTCTATGCTAATCAGATTCAACGGATGATCTTCGGTTACTCCACGGCGTGGATCGGAATTAATCTGATCGCTGATTAGTTCGCTAATGGTTGATTTGCCATCACCGATAACCGATACTGAATCACCACGGTTGGCGGCAACCAGGCGGTCGCCAACAATTAAGAGGCGATGTTCGGTGCCTGGAATATAACGTTCAATCAATACGCCGCTGCCTTCGTCCAGCGCCGCATAATAGGCTGACTCGACCTCTTCGCGCCTGGTCAATTCAATAAAAACGCCGCGTCCATGATTACCGTCGCGAGGTTTGACGACGACTGGCAAACCAATGTCCTGAGCAGCTTTCCAGGCATCTTCAGCGCTGGTGACAAGACGGCCTTCCGGGACAGGAACTCCGCAGGATTCAAGCAGTGTCTTGGTCAGGTCCTTGTCACGCGAGATGCTTTCAGCAATCGCCGGGGTACGGTCGGTCTCGGCCGTCCAGATGCGCTGACTGTGAACGCCATAGCCGAGTTGTACGAGGTTTCCCTTGTCTAGAAGACGGATGGCGGGAATATTACGATTTGTGGCGGCTTCGACAATACATGCGGTTGACGGACCTAACCAAAGAGAATCAACCATATCTCGAAGGCGCTCGATCGTGCCCTTGACATCGTAAGGCTTGTCGCCCGATTTCTGTTGCATTGCCTCGAGTACCAGTTCACGAGCTGCGAGTAAGGCGCTACGCGCGATACCCTCATGCCATGCGCTAACGATGACCTTGTAGACGCCACGTGACGAAGTTTCACGGGCTCTGCCAAAACCTCCAGGCATACCCGCCAGATTTTGCAGTTCGAGCGTAACATGCTCGAGAATATGGCCTGGCCAGGTTCCTTCCTCAAGTCGGCGCAGGAAGCCACCGCGCTCTTCATAACTGCAACGGTGCTCAATTAGTGTGGGCAGCCAGGAAGATAAACGTTCGTAGAATCCAGGAATGGTGTTGGATGGAAAATCCTCAAGTTCTCCGATATCGACAATTGCTTCAAGTACTGGACGCCACGTCCAGATGCTAGGTCCGTTCAGATGGCGAATCTCAAGAAATTTGATGTCTTTCTCATTGACACAGGCGGTATTCGTGTTCACGCAAGCCAGCATAAATAGGATTGTGCTGAGTAGATTGAAGTGGGACTAACGCGGCTCATATGAATTGGTTTACAACGTCGTGATTAATTCTTTCGAATGCCTCCCAGCGCATCCTCCTAAACAATTCCAGTTCTGTGATAGGACTTCTCCGCTCACGCTGACGCAAGAAGACCTGTTCAGCAACCCGTCCTCAACACCTTTACGCCCACCTGAACTGATTGGTTAATGGCTAATGATATGCGGGCCGTTTGCCTCACATCTCATTGACATACTCAATTTTGCAGCTTCATTGTTGCAATCGTGTTGAGAACTTGACTACTTGACGACGTAACAACAAAGCCATCTTTGTCGCTGACATAATCATATGCCCCTTCCGGAAGAGCATTTGTCATGCCAGATTGGATTCCTCCATAGAATCAATAGAATTATTGAAAAGAATCTATGAAGCGAAGGTAATTGTGTCTCCATTCCTTGACAAACTTTTGTTCAAACATTATCAGCTATTTGATAAATAACGAATATCATCCGTCTCCTATGAACGACAAAGCCATAATTGTTGAATAAGGTATGAGAAAAAAGAAAGGCGTACAGCTACTTTACGCAATTTGATTGCAGCCTGTTACCGTCGTCAGAGCTGAAGTTCAACAAGCAAGTGAAACGCAATGGAGATGTGCCATCTGGTATACGGCTACAACATATAAATAAATTCGGCAGTTAAATTACCTCCGGCAAAGCCGGAGGCTTATTTCTGTTAGCCCCTCAAAGGGGCAAGAAGCTGGCATCGCCTAAAGGCGGCATCACATGCCAAGCTTGAGTTGATCATAGTGTCCAGCCTCTTCCTCTTGGTGCCGGATGTATTCTCTAACCCTCTCCTCGTCCAATCCGACCTCGATACAAAATAACCGCGCGCCCAAAAGTTCTCACCCGTGAAATTCCTGGCACGCCCCATAAACCTCCTCGCTATTGAGATCGCACTCTTGCCCTTGATATAACCTACTACATACGATACCGCGTGCTTCAGTGG
>Ga0070714_100000813_pt1 | contig 22044 bp, 8 predicted proteins | sample LARL83metaG_FD_65450 | JGI IMG/M metagenome (GOLD analysis project Ga0070714, IMG submission 65450) | Corn, switchgrass and miscanthus rhizosphere microbial communities from Kellogg Biological Station, Michigan, USA - LAR L8-3 metaG | ecosystem: Host-associated > Plants > Roots > Rhizosphere ... | reverse complement strand
CGATCAGCCCGCCGACCACGGTCGAGGCCAGACGCCAGAAAATGAGAATGGTCCCCATGAGCGCCGCGGTCGCGCGCAGGCTGATGTAGTCCCGGCAGGCGTGCCTGAGGTAAACCGCCAGCATCATCACGCCGCCCGCTCCGGCGAGCCCCGTCATGAAACCGGTCACCGTGGCCAGGCCGAAAACGATAGAAGGCCTGCGGATGTCGACCTTTTTCGCCGCGCGATCGAGAAATTTGAAGGTGTCCATCATCACGATCGTCGATATGGCGAAGCCCAGGACCAGGCTGAACGCCTCCGATCTGATCCGCGCGAACAGCCAGACGCCAAGCGGTATCGAGATCAGCAAGCCGAGGATCGCGGGACGCGACACATGCCAGTCGCCGTGACGGATGCCTTCGGGAAGGATCTGAAGCTGCGGTACCGTCGCCGTCAGGATGGCGAGAAGGACAGCGTGATGCGGAGGCATCAGGAACGAGCTCAGCGTGACCGCGGGGGCAATTGCGCCGAAGCCGAGGGCGCCGCGCCCCATGAACGCAAAGAAGTAGATCGCGGCGATACCGACGACGACAATGGACGAAACGCCATGGAACGGTTGCCCGCTCAGAACATAAGCGTCGTGCAGCAGCTCGGCACTGCGTTCGAACACGAATCCCCCCGAAACCCACCGGGGTTTCTGTAGCATCCATCGTTGCCGTCGCATAGAACGATGTGCGGCTTCAAAGCCGCTTCGGATGCAAACGAGAGCGTCGTTTCATGGATCGCCGCATCTTCATATTCATCGCGTTCGTGATCGCGGCGTTGGTCTGGTCGGCGATTTCGCCCCACGATCGTTTCACGTGGTTTCTCGAGGTGTCTCCGGTGCTGGTGGCATTGCCGGCGATGCTGGCGACCCAACGGCGCTTTCCGCTCTCGACTCTGGCGCTCGTGCTGATCGCCGTGCACGCCCTGATCCTGATCGTCGGCGGTCATTACACCTACGCCCGCGTGCCGCTGGGAGAATGGGCGCAATCATGGTTCGGCTGGACGCGCAACGACTACGATAAGATCGGCCATTTCGCGCAGGGGTTCGTGCCCGCGATTCTCGCCCGAGAAGTGCTTCTACGCGTCTCGCCTCTGCGCGGAAGCCGCTGGCTCGGTCCGTTGGTGGTCTGCGTCTGCCTGGCCATCAGCGCGAGCTACGAAATCGTCGAGTGGCTGGTCGCCATTTCGACCGGAACGGCCGCAGACGACTTCCTGGGAACCCAGGGCGACGTGTGGGACACCCAATCGGACATGGCCGCCGCGCTGATCGGCGCCGTGGCGGCGGTGTTGCTTTTCTCGCGCGTTCACGACCGTTCGCTCCGGCGGCTGCGGATCGAATCCTCGATCTGATCGTCGGCTCATCGGATCGTGCCGACGACAGGGTTTTTACGTGCCAATCTTGGAAGAAGGCCCTTCCGGAAGCGTCGAATTCCCGGGCCAAGCGCGTTCGGGCGCTGGCCGGCGCGAAAAGCGCGAAAGCGATTGTTTAATCTTTTCTCCTATCCTGCCCCGGACCCAGAATGGCGCGGTGCGGCGAGCCTCGATGATCGGACGGACAGGGATACACCTGACGGCGCACCTGTGTCACCGCAAGCACCGCCCCGTCCGCGTGCCGAAAGGACCAACGGCGACATGAACGAAGCGGCTGCCTACACGCCACCGCCCCCTGGCGTCCGCCTTCCCCCGCTCCGTTGGCTGCTGGCGATCGGCGGCCTTTCGCTCGCCTTGGCCTGGGCAGGCATCGAGATCACGCGCCAGACGAACGGCACCGCCGCCATCTGGCTCGCCGACGGGCTGGTCTTCGCGGTCCTCGCGCGTACCCCGCGATCCGAATGGCTGGCCTATCTCGTCACGTCTTTCTGCGCCTATTCCGCGGGCAATATCCTCGCCGGCGACGACGTCCTGCTCGGCCTGTCGTTGCCGGCCGCCAACATCGTCGGGCTCTTTCCGGCCGCACTCATCCTGCGCGTGCGCTGGGGACGTCATCCAGAGTTGACCCGGCCGCACAATCTCATCCCGTTCTGCCTGCTGGGAGGCGGCCTGGCTCCGGCAATCTCCGCGACCGTGGCCACTCTCATCCTCTGGCTCGGGTACGGCGCCCAGCCGATGGCGACGTGGCGCAACTGGTATCTGTCCGTCGCGCTCTGCATTCTCACGATCGGCCCGCTGCTGATCGGCGTGCGACTGCTCAGCCTTCGCCAGTTGTTCTCCCGCTCCGCGCGGTGGAATACACTGACCGTCCTTGCGATCGTTACCGGCACCGCGCTGCTCGTGTTTACCCGCCATGGCATCACCTTTTTGATCTTCCCGGCCTTGCTGCTCGCGGCATTTCGGCTCGGCTTCACCGGCGCGGCGATCGCGGCCTTCGTCACCGTCGCGCTCGGCGTCGGGTTGTCGTCGCTCGGGCACGGGCCGTTCGCCATCGATGGAGGCGTTCCGACCGCCGAGCAAGTCCAACTTCTGCAAATCCACCTGGCGGTGGCCATTCTGACCACGCTCCCCGTGGCCTCGGCCTTGGCCGAGCGCGAACTCCTTCAGCGTCACTGGCACGCCGCCATGGAACAGGCACGGCGCGCCAACCAGGCGAAATCGGAGTTTCTCGCCAGCATGAGCCATGAACTCCGCACGCCGCTCAACGCGGTCATCGGCTTCGCCCAGTTGCTGCTGATGGGCAAGGCGCCGCCGGCGAAGCAGCACGAATACGCCGAATACATCCTGCGCAGCGGCAATCACCTGCTCGATCTGATCAACGACGTGCTCGACTTCGCCAAGATCGAGGCCGGCGATCTCCGCATTGCCCTCGCGCCGGTCGACGTCGACGAGCTGCTCGGCGAATTCGCATCGACGATGAAGCCGGCGGCGGCGGCCAAGGAACTCGCGTTTTCGGTGACGTCCGCGGATCGTCCACGGACCGCCGTCATCGCCGACCGGGCGCGTCTCATGCAGGTGCTTCTCAACCTCGCCTCCAACGCCATCAAATACAATCGCCCGGGGGGCTCGGTCGCGGTCGCCGTGACACAGACGACGGAAGGATGGTTGCGCATCGCCGTGGCCGACAGCGGCATCGGCATCCCCGTCAGTCGTCTCGGCGAAGTGTTTCAGCCCTTCAATCGGCTGGGCGCGGAAGCGGGGCCGATCGAGGGTACGGGGATCGGCCTCAGCATCTGCAAGCACCTGACCGATCTCATGGGCGGCCGGATCGGGTTCAGCAGCGTTCGCGGGAGCGGCAGCGAGTTCTGGGTCGAGTTGCCGGTCACGGCCGCCGAGGTGGCCCGCCAGCCGCGCCAAGTCTCGCGCTCGCGCGCATCCGAATCCTAAACTAGTTTCTATGAAATATTCTTCAAATTACTGATTAAATTATAGTTTGTAAGATATCGTCCGATCTTTGCTACACGAGCCCACTGGGCCGACCTGCTACACTCGCGTCGTTCCGTTCCTCACCAGACCGAGGAGGACGTCATGAATGTTGCGGCTATTCTCAACGCCAAGGGCAGCGCCGTCGTCACCGTGAAGCCCGACACGTCCGTTGCCGACGTGGTGCGCCTTCTGGCCGAAAAACGGATCGGCGCGGTGGTCGTGAGCTCCGGGGGCCGGCGCGCCCAGGGGATTCTCTCGGAACGCGACATCGTCGGCTCGCTTGCCGCGCGCGGCCCGCTCACCCTCGAGAAGAAGGCGCATGAGCTCATGACCGCTCATCTCACCACCTGTTCCCCCCAGGACCAGCTTGCCGATCTCATGGCGGTGATGACCACCAAGAGAATCCGGCATCTTCCGGTCGTCGAGGACGGGCTGGTGTGCGGCATCATCTCCATCGGCGACGTCGTCAAGTGGCGGGTCGAGGAGATCGAGCGGGAAGCCGAGGCGCTCAGGGCCTACGTCGCCCAGGCCTAGAGCACGATCCAGTCGAATCGAACCGCTCCTTTCGTCACCCCCGCGCCCTCTTTATTAGATGGACCGCGTGCAAGCGGTCCTTGAGTTGGGGGCCCAGTTCTTCTTTTAAAGTGCTGGATTCCAGTGGTCGCTGATCGTCACCAACGCCATTTGCCTGCTGCTTTCGGCATTCATTCTGACAATGAAGATTCTGCCCGCCGCCGGAAAGAGGCGATCGCCGAGGCGCTCGATCCCGACCCGAGCGCGAAACGGCAGCCATGAGTTACGACGGCCGGTTCATGGCGCGCGGTTCCCGCGAGCGTCATGGAACATTTTTAAGACAAACATCTCAAAGCGTTGTCATCGCTAATGCATTGTCACTCCTTCGGATTCGCCTTACAATTTCACAATGCCTCCGGCGAAGCGAGCGCCTGCGAACGGCGGTCCCCGCATCTACAATCTGTTCCCGTCCTTGGTCGGACCGATCGAAGCGTGGCGCAACCACCTTCCGCGCGTCGCCGATATGGGCTTCGACTGGCTGTACGTGAATCCCATCCATTATCCGGGGTTTTCCGGCAGCCTCTACGCCATCAAGGATCCCTATCGTCTCAACGATCTGTTCGTCGGCGCTGCGACGGCGGCCGGCGACGCGCCGATCGAGGAATTCGTCGCCGCGACCGGAACGTACGGCCTGCGCACGATGATGGATCTCGTCATCAACCACACCGCGAAGGATGCCCTTCTCGTCGCCGAGCAGCCGGACTGGTATCGGCGCGAGCCCTCCGGCGAGCTGACGAGCCCAAGCGCCATCGATCCGGTGAACACCTCCAACGTCACCGTATGGGGCGATCTCGCCGAGCTCGACTACGCCCGGCCCGAGGCGCGAAGCGGCCTGATCGGATATTGGACGGCCTATCTTCAGCATTACATCCGGCTGGGCGTCCGAGGCTTTCGTTGCGATGCCGCCTATAAGATCGAGCCGGACATCTGGCGCCGGTTGATCGATGCGGCAAAGGACGCCGCGCCCGACGTGCGGTTCTTCGCCGAAACCCTCGGCTGCACCCTGGAGCAGATCGCCGGCCTGCACGAGGCCGGCTTCAACTACGTGTTCAACAGCAGCAAGTGGTGGGATTTCCGTTCCGACTGGCTGCTCGATCAGTACGACGCGTTCCGCTCGATCGCGCCGTCCATTTCCTTTCCCGAGAGCCACGACACGGAGCGCCTCGCGGCATCGGCCGGAACCGACGATCCCGAGCGCATCGCCCAGCAGGCCAAGTTTCACTACCTGTTCGCCGCGTGCTTCGCGACGGGGGTAATGATCCCGATCGGATTCGAATACGGCTTTCGCAGGCGCCTCGACGTGGTGCGCACCCGTCCGGAGGACTGGGAGCAGCCCGCCATCGATCTGTGCGACTTCATCGCCGCCACCAACGCGATGAAGGTCGCCACGCCGGCGCTGAACGAGGAAGGTCCGCAGCGCCGGCTGACGGCGCCTCATGCCGATACCCTCGCGCTGATGCGCGAAACCGTCGATCGCAGCGACGGATGCGCGCTGCTGCTCATCAACGCCGACGCCGACCGGACGCGCATCATCGATCCCGGGCCGATTCTCGCCGAAACCGGCGGCACCTTTTCCCGGTTCGAGGAGATCACGCCGCACGCCGCGCCGATTCGCCTCGAGCCGGGCATGCCGATCACGTTGGAGAGCCTGGAACTGCGCGTGTTCCGCGGCGAGCCGGCAGCGGCCGTTCCCATTCGCGGCAAGGGCGGGAAGCGCGGCATTCTCGCCAAAGGCGGTCCGCCGCTCCCATACGGCCGCGTCGTTGTCGAGAACGTCTGGCCTGAAATCGACGGCGGACGGCATCCGGTGAAGCGGATCGTCGGAGACACGCTGGACGTCTGGGCGGACATTTTCTGCGATGGCCATGAGGCGATCGACGCCTGCGTCCGCTACCGCGAAGCCGGCGAAGCGACATGGCATGAAGAGCCGATGACGTTCTTCGACAACGATCGCTGGGTCGGCCGCATTCCGCTCCAGCGGAACGCCCGCTACCGTTACACGATCGACGCCTGGCGCGACATGTTCGCGACGTGGCGCCGCGATCTCCTTAGGAAGCGGGACGCCGGCCAGCCGATCGCCCTCGAGTTGATCGAAGGCCGGACGCTGCTCGAAGTCACCCTGACCGAGAGCAAATCGAAGGCGCTGGCAGCGATCCTGAAGCGCCTCGACATGCAGGCCAAGGATGAGACGGCAACGGTCGATACGTTCCTGTCCGACGAGATTCTGGAGCTGATGCGGCGCGTCGGCATCCGCAACAACCTGTCGACCTACGGCAAGGAGCTCGAGGTCGTCGTCGATCGCACCGCCGCCCGCTACGGCGCCTGGTACGAGCTGTTCCCGCGCTCGATGAGCGACGATCCCGGACGCCACGGCACGTTCGACGATGTCATTGCCCATCTTCCTTATGTGCGCGCGATGGGCTTCGATGTCCTCTACCTGCCGCCGATCCATCCGGTCGGCCGGACGAACCGCAAGGGCCGCAACAACCTCCTCGCGGCCGGACCCGGCGATCCGGGCAGCGTCTATGCGATCGGCTCCGCGGAAGGCGGTCACACGGCCATCCATCCCGAGCTCGGCACCCTCGACGATTTCCGTCGCTTGGTTCAGGCGGCCCGGCGCGAAGGCCTCGAGATCGCCATCGACTTTGCGATTCAGGTCTCGCCCGATCACCCCTGGATCAAGGAATGTCCCGAATGGTTCGACTGGCGACCGGACGGCAGCATCAAGTTCGCCGAGAATCCGCCGAAGAAATACGAAGACATCGTCAATGTCCATTTCTACCGCGGCGCATTTCCCGCTCTCTGGCATGCCCTGCGCGACGTCCTGCTGTTCTGGATATCGCAGGGCGTCAGGATGTTTCGCGTCGACAATCCGCACACCAAGCCCGTTCCGTTCTGGGAGTGGGTGATCCGCGAGATCCAGGAGCAGCATCCCGACGTCATCTTCCTCGGGGAAGCGTTTACCCGCCCGAAGATGATGCGCAAGCTGGCCAAGGTCGGATTCACCCAGTCGTACACCTACTTCACCTGGCGCAACACAAAGGCCGAGCTGACCGAGTATCTGACCGAGCTGACACAGTCGCCGTCGAAGGAATATCTGCGGCCGAACCTGTTCGTGAACACCCCCGACATCAATCCGCCGTTTCTTCAGACCGGCGGCCGGCCGGCGTTTCAGATTCGCGCGGTGCTCGCCGCGACTCTCTCCAGCCTGTGGGGCATGTATTCGGGCTTCGAGCTGTGCGAGTCGACGCCCGTGCCAGGCCGCGAAGAATATCTCAACTCGGAAAAATACGAGATCAAGGCGTGGGACTGGGACCGGCCGGGCAACATCCGCGATTTCATCGGCCGGCTCAATCGCATCCGCCGCGCCAATCCCGCGCTCCACGATTTCCTCAATCTCCGGTTTCACCCGGCCCACGACGACCGGATCCTGCTCTACGGCAAGGCCACGCCAAGTCTCGATAACGTGGTTTGGATCGCGGTCAATCTCGATCCCCATGCGACTCGCGAAGCCGATATCGATCTGCCGTTCCATGAGCTTCGCATCGCCGATGACGGTGCCCTCGAAGGCGAAGAGCTTCTGTCCGGCGAACGCTTCCGCTGGCAAGGCCGCCGCCAGAGAGTTCGACTCGATCCACAGAAAAATCCGTGCGCGATTTGGCGCGTGACGCCGCCAGGCCGGGCGTGAGCCGGGAAACTCTATGAATGCCCAAAGACTCGGATATCTCGCACGGCAAGCTCGATCCGATCGATCGCAGCGATCGCCTGTGGTTCAAGGACGCGGTCATCTATCAAGCGCACGTGAAGGCGTTCTTCGACTGCAACAACGACGGCATCGGCGATTTCCCGGGCCTCATCCAGAAACTCGACTACCTCAAGGACATGGGCGTCACCGCGCTCTGGGTGCTGCCGTTCTATCCCTCGCCGCTCCGCGACGACGGCTACGACATCGCCGACTACCGCAACGTCCATCCGTCCTACGGAACCTTGCGGGATTTCCGCGCCTTCATCCGCGCCTGCCATGCGCGCGGGTTGCGGGTCATCATCGAGCTGGTCATCAACCACACCTCGGACCAGCACCCCTGGTTCCAGCGCGCCCGGCGCGCCAAGCCGGGTTCCGTGCATCGCAACTACTACGTCTGGAGCGACACCGACCAGCGCTATCGGGGAACGCGGATCATCTTCCTCGACACGGAGCAATCGAACTGGACCTGGGATCCGGTCGCCAAGGCGTACTATTGGCACCGCTTCTACAACCATCAGCCCGATCTCAATTTCGACAACCCGCATGTGCTGGAGGAGGTCATTCGCGTTCTCAACTTCTGGCTCGAGATGGGCGTCGACGGGATGCGGCTCGACGCCGTTCCCTACCTGGTCGAGCGGGAGGGCACGAACAACGAGAACCTGCCCGAAACCCATGAGGTTTTGAAGCGCATCCGCGCCGAAGTCGAACAGCACTATCCCGACCGCATGCTGCTCGCCGAGGCCAACCAATGGCCGGAGGACGTGTTGCCCTACTTCGGCAGCGGCGACGAATGCCACATGGCGTTCCACTTTCCGCTGATGCCGCGCATGTACATGGCGATCGCTCAGGAGGATCGCCACCCGATCACCGACATCATGCGGCAGACCCCGGATATTCCCGAGAACTGCCAATGGGCGATCTTTCTCCGCAACCACGACGAGCTGACGCTCGAGATGGTCACGGACAAGGAGCGCGACTATCTTTGGAACCATTACGCGTCCGACCGCACGATGCGGATCAATCTCGGCATCCGCCGCCGCCTTGCGCCGCTGATGGAGAACGATCGCCGCAAGATCGAGCTGATGACCGCCCTTCTGTTCGCCCTGCCCGGAACGCCGGTGATGTACTACGGCGACGAGCTCGGCATGGGCGACAACATCTATCTCGGCGATCGCAACGGCGTGCGCACGCCGATGCAGTGGTCGCCGGACCGCAACGGCGGCTTTTCCCGAGCCGATATGGCGCGCCTCTATCTGCCGCCGATCATGGATCCGATCTACGGCTTCGGCGCCATCAACGTCGAATCCCAGGTCCGCAGCGGCACCAGCCTGCTCAACTGGACCAAGCGCATGCTCGCGGTGCGGCAGGGGCAGCGGGTGTTCGGTCGCGGCGCGCTGGAATTCCTCTACCCGGGCAACCGGAAGATCCTGGCGTTCCTCCGCTGCTTCGAGGGCCGGACCATTCTCTGCGTGTTCAACCTCTCGCGCTCGGCCCAGGCGGTCGAGCTCGATCTCGCCAAGTACAAGCCGCGCACGCCCGTCGAGCTGATGGGGCGGAGCGCGTTTCCGCCGATCGGCGACCTTCCCTACCTGCTCACCCTGCCCGCCTACGGATTCTTCTGGTTTCTGCTGACGACGCCCGAAGAGCTTCCGGCGTGGCACGGCTCGATTCCCGAACCCGTGCCGGAGTTCGTGACGCTGGTTGCCCGCGACGGCTGGAACGACATCCTCAGGAATCCCGCGCTCTCGCTTCTCGAGAAGGAATCGCTGCCGCAATTCATAGCCCGGCAGCGCTGGTTCTCCGGCAAGGACACCCGCATCGCCGGCACGCACGTCGTCCTGTCGGCCGAGATCAAGGGCGACGAAGCCCGCTACCTCCTGGTCGAGGTCGAGACGAAGTTCTCCAACGGCGACAGCAGGAATTATTTCCTCCCGCTCGCCATCCTCGGGGAGGCCGACGCGTCGACCGGCGGTGGTGCGCCGCTTTCCTTCATGATCGCCCAGGTGCGCCGTGGCTCGAAGCTGCAGGGCCTCTACGACGCCAGCGTGCTGCGCGAGTTCCCGCTCGCCCTGATCCGCGCCATGGCGTCCGGCGCCGAACTCAAGGGCGCCAGCGGCGCCTTCCATTTCCGCTCGACCGACGATCTGGCGGAGATCGAGTTCCCGCCCGATGTCGAGGTTCGGCGCCTCAGCGTCGAGCAGAGCAATTCGTCGATTCTTATCGGCGAGAAGGTCATGCTGAAGCTCCTTCGAGCGCCGGTCCGCGGCATTCATCCCGAAGTCGAGATGGGCTTCTTCCTGAAGGCGATGGGGTTCAGGAACACCCCGCCCATACTGGGAGTCCTCGAGCATGTCGATGACGGCGGCACGCCGTCGGCCTTCGTCACCGCCCATGGCTTCGTTCGCAACCAGGGCGACGGCTGGACCCATTCCATCGACTATCTCCAACGCTGGTTCGAGGAATACGAGCTCAAATCGGCCGGAACGGAGGGCGTTCACGACCCGGATACCCTCGCCGGCTCGGGCCACGCCCTCTACTTCGATCTGATCGCCACCCTGGGACATCGCATCGGCGAGATGCACCGGATGCTCGATACGAGCACCGGCAATCCCGCCTTCGATCCCGAGCCGATCGCGGCCGAGGACCTGCGCATCTGGCGCAGCGAGGCGCGCCAACAGGCGGAAGACGCCTTCGCCGTTCTGGCGAGCGCTCACGGCAACCTTCCCGCCGAAATCGCGCCGCTGGCGGAGGCGCTCCTGAAGCGGAAAGCCGAATGCCTGTCGCATCTCGAACCGCCGAAGAAGGCGATTGCCGGCATGGTGAAAACGCGCATCCACGGCGACCTTCATCTCGGCCAGGTGCTCGTGGTTCAAAACGACTGGCACATCATCGACTTCGAAGGCCAGCCGGCGAGCAGCCTCGAACGCCGGCGGCGCAAGGATTCGCCGCTGCGCGACATCGCCGGTGTCTTGCGATCGTTCGATTACGCGGCCCAATCGGCGCTCCGGCGCGCCGTCGCCACGGTCGGGGAAAGCGGCGCCGAAGCGCTCGGCGCCCAGGCGCTATCCTGGCGCGATCATGCTTCGGCTGCGTTCTTCGACGCCTACCGCGAAACCGTCGGCGACCTCCCATGCTATCCCCAGGACAAGGAGCACGAGCCGGATTGGCTGAACTTCTTCCTGCTGGAGAAGGCCTGCTACGAGCTTCGCTACGAAGCGATGAATCGTCCGGACTGGCTGGAGCTGCCGATCAAGGGCATCAGCGCCATTCTCGATTCTTACAAGCATTGACCAATGAAGCCGGACGCTGGCGACGATCCCAAGAAGCCTCTCCGCACCGCCGGCGCGGAACCGGCGCGCACCCGCGCGCCGGCATCGGCCCGGCGCACGGGGGCGGACTCGGCGCTCGGCGATCACCCGGCCATTGTCGGAAAGGAGGACGTCGTCGAGGCGATCGTCCGCGGCGACTGGGGCGATCCCTTCAGCGTGCTTGGCCCCCATCGGGATGCTCCGAACGGCGCCACGACCCTCCGTTTGTTTCTCCCCGACGCGCGATCCGTCACCGCCATCGACGCGAACACGCGAGAGGTCATCTGCGGGCTCGACGAGGTGCATCCGGCGGGATTCTGGGCCGCCATCCTGCCGCCCGACCGCGCGCTCGGGCATTATCTCTACCGCGCCGACATGCCGGCGGGCGTCTGGGAATTCGAGGATGCCTACCGATTCCCGCCCATCCTCGGCGAAATGGACATCCACTTCCTCGTCGAGGGATCGCACTTCAAGAATTACGAACGCCTCGGCGCCCACGCCATGACCATAGACGGCGTCGACGGCGTCGCATTCTGCGTCTGGGCGCCGAACGCGCGCCGCGTCAGCGTCGTCGGGGAATTCTGCGCCTGGGACGGACGGCGCTTGCCGATGCGCATGCGTCACGAATGCGGCGTGTGGGAGGTATTCGTGCCGCATGTCCGCCGCGGCGCCTTCTACAAATATGAGATCAGAGGGCCGAAAGGAGAGCTTCTTCCGCTCAAAGCCGATCCCTACGGACTCTACGCCGAGCGGCCGCCCCACACGGCGTCGATCACATACGATTTGAACGATATCCGCTGGAGCGACGATGCCTGGCTTGCGCGCCGCAGCGACGCCAACGGCCGCGAATCGCCGATCTCCATCTATGAGGTGCATCTCGGCTCATGGCGGCGCGTGCCGGAGGAGCACGATCGCTACCTTACCTACACCGAGCTTGCCGATCGGCTCATTCCCTATGCGAAGGACATGGGCTTTACCCATCTCGAGCTGATGCCGATCAACGAGCATCCATTCGACGGCTCGTGGGGCTATCAGCCCGTCGGTCTGTATGCGCCGACCAGCCGCCACGGCCGTCCGGAGGAATTCGCCGCGTTCGTCGATCGCTGTCACCGCGAAGGACTCGGCATTCTGATCGACTGGGTGCCGGGTCACTTCCCGACCGATCCGCACGGCCTGGGATCGTTCGACGGCACCCATCTGTTCGAGCACGCCGATCCGCGCCAGGGCTTCCAGCAGGATTGGAACACGCTGATCTACAATTACGGCCGCCGGGAAGTGATGAATTTCCTACTCGGCAACGCCCTGTTCTGGCTCGATCACTATCACATCGACGGATTGCGCGTGGATGCCGTCGCGTCGATGCTCTACCTCGACTACAGCCGGCAACCGGGCCAATGGGTGCCCAACGCCTATGGCGGCAACGAGAATCTCGAGGCCGTCGCGTTTCTGAAGCGCCTCAACGAGCTGCTGTTCGGCCAATATCCGGGCGCGACCAGCGTCGCGGAGGAATCGACGGCGTGGCCGGGCGTCTCCAAGCCGACCTATCTCGGCGGTCTCGGATTCGGCTTCAAGTGGAACATGGGCTGGATGCACGACACGCTGCACTACATTTCGGAAGACCCGATTCACCGACGCTGGCACCATAACGAGCTGAGCTTCGGGCTTCTCTACGCTTTCTCCGAAAATTTCATCCTGCCGCTCAGCCACGACGAGGTCGTTCACGGCAAGCGCTCTCTGATCGGCCGCATGCCGGGCGATCAATGGCAGCGCTTCGCCAATCTTCGCGCCTATTACGGCTTCATGTTCGGTCATCCAGGCAAGAAGCTCATGTTCATGGGCTGCGAAATCGCTCAGGAGCGGGAATGGAATCACCAGCGCAGCCTCGATTGGCACCTTCTGGAAGATCCGATGCACAAAGGCGTGCAGAATCTCCTGCGCGACCTTAACCGCGCATACCGCGAAATACCGGCTCTCCATCAGCTCGACTGCGAGCCCGGTGGATTCGAATGGCTGGTGGTCGACGATGCGGAGAACAGCGTCCTCGCCTTCCTGCGCCGCGGCAGAGATCCCGACCAGATGGCCCTTGTCGTGTGCAACTTCACGCCAGTGCCACGCCACGATTACCGCATCGGCGTGCCGTCGCCGGGCGGCTGGCGCGAGCGGGTCAACACCGATTCGTCGGTTTACGGCGGCAGCAATCTCGGCAACGGCGGCTTCGTTCAGGCCGAGCCGGTGCCGTTCCACGGCCGCACACACTCGGTGCGCATACTGGCACCGCCGCTTGCCACGGTGATCTTCACCTTCGAACCCTCGTGAGAGCGCCGTGATATCGCGCGCACGCGTTTGGCCGGGTCGCAATTTTCCGCTCGGGGCCACCTGGGACGGAAAGGGCGTCAACTTCGCTCTCTTCTCCGCCAATGCCGAGAAAGTCGAGCTTTGCTTGTTCGACCACGCCGGCAACCGCGAGATCGCCCGCGTGGCGCTCCCCGAGTATACCGATGAAGTCTGGCACGGCTATCTGCCGGACGCACGCCCCGGCGCCTTGTACGGGTATCGCGTTCATGGCCCATACAATCCAGGACGCGGGCATCGCTTCAATCCGCACAAGCTGCTGATCGACCCTTACGCCCGTGCCCTGCACGGCCGATTGCGTTGGGCCGATACCCATTACGGCTATCGGTTCGGCTCTCCCCGGGAGGATCTGTCTTTCGACCGTCGCGATAACGCCCGCAGCATGCCCAAATGCCGCGTCGTCGACACCGCCGCGAGCTGGGGCAGCGATCGTCCGCCCGGCCGGTCCTGGTCGGAGACGGTCATTTACGAAACGCATCTGCGTGGCTTCACGCGCCTTCATCCGGCGGTCCCAGACGGCCTCAAGGGAACCGCAGCGGGAATGAGCGTCGACGCCGTCATCGATTACATCAAAACTCTTGGGGTTACCGCGGTCGAGTTTCTCCCGGTCCATGCATTCGTCAGCCAGCGCAATTTGACGATCAGGCATCTCTCAAATTACTGGGGCTACGATTCGATCGGCTTCTTCGCACCCGAACCCTCGTATCTCGCGACCGGACTCATCCGCGAGTTCAAGACCATGGTGGCCCGCTTTCACGATGCCGGTCTCGAGGTGATTCTCGACGTCGTTTACAACCACACCGCCGAAGGCAATCACCAGGGTCCGACGCTCTCGTTTCGCGGCATCGACAATGCGTCGTATTACCGGCTGATGCCGGATGACCTGCGATTCTACATCGACGAAACCGGCACCGGGAACACCGTCAACCTGAGCCACCCGAGGGTTCTGCAGATGGTCATGGACAGCCTGCGCTACTGGGCAGGAGAGATGCATGTCGATGGCTTCCGGTTCGACCTGTGCTCGACGCTGGGCAGGGAAGCGAATGGCTTCGATCCCGGCTCCGGCTTCTTCGATGCATTGCGACAGGATCCGCTCCTCTCCCGCGTCAAGCTCATCGCCGAGCCGTGGGATCTCGGACCCGGCGGCTACCAGCTCGGCAACCATGGGCCGCGCTGGGCGGAATGGAACGATCGCTACCGCGATACCGTTCGCCGCTTCTGGCTGGGCGACGGCGGCGTGCTGCCCGAGCTCGCGGCACGGCTCGCCGGATCGGCCGACATCTTCGATCGTGAGGGCCGCCGTCCATGGGCGAGCGTCAACTTCGTCACCGCCCATGACGGCTTCACGCTGGCGGACGTCGTTTCCTATAACGCCAAGCACAACGAGAAGAACGGCGAGGACAACCGCGACGGTACCAATGATAACCACAGTACCAATCATGGCGTAGAGGGGCCGACCGACGATCCAGGCATTTTGGCGGCGCGGCGGCGACATAGGCGAAATCTGATGGCCACTCTTCTGCTCTCCCAAGGCACGCCGATGCTCCTCGCCGGCGACGAATTCGGCAACAGCCAAGCCGGAAACAACAATGCCTATTGCCAGGACAACGCGACCGGCTGGCTCGACTGGAAAGCGATCGATCCCGAAGAGGAAAAATTCATCGCCTTCGTCCAGCGTCTGATCCACCTCCGTCGCCTGCATCCCGTGCTGCGTTGGCCGCGATTCCTCCATGGCCAGCACGCTGCCGAGGGTGTCAAGGACATCACCTGGATCGCGCCGAACGGTGCCGAGATGACCACGGAGCAGTGGCACGATTCCGATGCACGCTGCATAGGCTTGATGCTCAACGGCGAGGCCGGTGGCCGCCTGTCGATGGAAGGCATCCCCATTCAGGGCGAGCTGCTGCTGATTATCCTTAATGGCAGCCCCGGGGAAATCGCCTTCAGCCTGCCGCAGGTTCCGCAAGGATCCGGCTGGCTGTGCCTGATCGACACCTCCGACGATGAACCTCCGAGGGTCAAGCGCGAATTCAATGAAGCAATCCCGATCGCCGCAAACTCCGTTTCCCTCTGGTGCCTCAACACGTCCGCTGAGGGGCGCCGCGAATGACAACGCGCTACCGTCACGACATGCCTTTTGGCGCCGCGACGATCGAGAACGGCGTGCGGTTTCGCCTGTGGGCGCCCGCGCAGAAGCAGATGACGCTCATGCTCGAGAGTCTATCGAGCGAACGCCCGATGCAGGCCATCGCCGACGGCTGGTTCGAACTCGTGGTCGACGATGCCTCGGCGCGCGACGGCACGCTCTACCGTTACAAGTTGACGGACGGATCGATCGTCCCAGACCCCGCCTCGCGCTTTCAGCCCCGGGACGTTCATGGCCCGAGTCAGGTCGTCGATGGCACGACTTACTCCTGGCGGCACGATACCTGGCGGGGGCGGCCGTGGGAGGAAACGGTTCTCTACGAGCTCCACACCGGCTGCTTCAGCAGCGAAGGCACATTCGACGGCGTGCGGCGGCGGTTGGATCACCTGGCGCGGATCGGCGTGACCGCCCTCGAACTGATGCCCGTCTCCGATTTCGAGGGCGCCCGCAATTGGGGCTATGACGGCGTCCTCCCGTTCGCTCCGGATTCGTCCTATGGCACGCCCGATGCTCTCAAGCGGCTGATCGATGAAGCCCACGGCCACGATCTGATGATGTTTCTGGACGTCGTCTACAACCACTTCGGCCCTCGCGGGAATTATCTGAAGCAGTACGCGCCGATGTTCTTCACCGAGCGACATCAAACGCCGTGGGGTGCGGCCGTCAACTTCGATGACGTGGGCAACCGCGCGGTGCGCGACTTCTTCATCCACAACGCTCTCTATTGGCTGGAGGAATATCGCTTCGACGGTCTCCGCTTCGACGCCATCCATGCGATCAAGGACGACAGCACCGAGAACATCCTGACCGAGCTTGCTGCCGCCGTCCGGACCCACATCGCGCCCGAACGGCACGTTCACCTTGTTCTGGAGAACGACGACAATGCGTCGCACCTCCTTGAACGCGACGAGGCCGGACGCCCTCGATTCTATACCGCGCAGTGGAACGACGATTTTCACCACTGCGCCCATGTCCTGCTCACGGGCGAACACGACGGCTACTACACCGATTATGGCGGGCATTCGATCATGCGGTTCGGTCGCACGCTTGCAGAAGGATTCGCCTATCAGGGCGATCCGTCGCCCCACCGCGATGGCCGCGCCCGCGGCGAGCCGAGCGGCGATCTGCCGCCGATCGCATTCGTGTCGTTCCTGCAAAACCACGATCAGATCGGCAACCGCGCGTTCGGCGATCGTCTAGCCTCCCTCGTCGATCCGGATGCATTGGACGCAATGCGGACGATCCTGCTGCTCTCCCCGGAAATCCCGCTTCTCTTCATGGGCGAAGAATGGGGTACGCGGCGACCGTTCCTCTTTTTCTGCGATTTTCATGAAGATCTGGCTGTAGCGGTGCACGACGGGCGCCGCCGCGAGTTCGCCCGTTTCCCGCAATTTTATGCGCCCGAGATCCGCGACCGCATTCCCGATCCGAACGCCCTCGAAACCTTCCGGCAGTCCCGGCTCGATTGGGACGCGATCGCGACCGATGGCGGACGGAAGCGTCTCGAGCGCGTGCGCGAGCTTCTCGCCATACGCCGTAACGCCATCGTGCCTCTGTTGCGCTATGAGGGCGAGAACCGGGCCCGCTACGAGACCGCGGGAACCGGCTCGGTCAAGGTCTGCTGGTGGCTCAAGGGCGATGCGCGACTCCATCTTCTCGCAAATCTCACAGAAACGCCCGCAGAGAATCTCGAATGGTCGGTGGCGGGCGAACCGCTCTGCGTCGCCGGCTGTCGCGGAATCGCCGTTTCGACGGGTACCCGCCTCGACACCTTGCCGGCGTGGTCGGCGATTTTTGCGCTCGAGCGCAATGAGAACGTCCGATGACCGACTCGCACCTCCTCAATCGGCTGGCCGCGCTGCTCGGCATTCAGACTCGATACAACGATGCCTGGAACGAGCCGCGCGAGGCCCCCGAAACGACACGCATCGCGCTGTTGGCCGCAATGGGCTTTCCCGCCGAGAACGACGCGGTCGCAGCGCGGTCGCTGGCCCGGTTGGAGAAACGCCTGTTCGCCGCGCTGCTACCGCCCGTTATCGTCTCCTATGAGGATGAAGCCGAGATCGACGTTCCGTTGATGGTACCCGAGGGCACGCACGGCCGGCTCACATGGGTCATGAACGTCGAAGACGGAAAAAGGCTGCGCGGCGCGGTCGAGATCGAATCCCTGCCGATGCGGGGCACACCGGAGATCGCCGGCGCGCGCTACGAGCACCGGTCGCTCAGGATCGCGAGCCTCCCCGCCCAGGGCTATCACCGCCTCGCCGTCCGAATCGCCCGAAAGCCGCGGCAGCTTACCGCGACATCCACGTTCATCCGGGCGCCGCGCTGTTGTTACCGCCCGCCGTCGCTCGAAGGCAACGGTCGACGCTGGGGCATTGCCGTCCAGCTCTACAATGTGCGGTCGGAGCGCAATTGGGGCATCGGTGACTTCACCGATCTCAAGACGATCCTCCGCGGTGCGGCCCGGCGTGGGGCGGCGGTCGTTGGGATCAATCCGCTCCACGCGCTTTTTCCCACGAGGCCCAACCACGCCAGCCCCTACTCGCCATGCAGCCGGCTTTTTCTCAACGTATGCTATCTCGACGTCGAATCGATTGCGGACTTTGCCGACAGCGAGCCGACCCGGAGGCTGGTCGGCTCGGCGCGGTTTCGGGAACGGCTCCAGCGGCTTCGCGCCGCGGAATACGTCGATTATGAGGGCGTGGTCGGCTGCAAGATCGAGGCGCTCGAATTGCTGCACCGCACATTCCGCGAGCGGATTCTCCATGCGGTCGACCACCAGCGCGCTCAGGAGTTTCGCCGTTTCCAGAATGAAGGCGGGGCGGCACTCCATCACTATGCCGTCTTTCAGGTGTTGACGGAACGAGCCGCCCGCGAAGGCGGCACATTCGGCTGGCAGAGCTGGCCGGACGAGTTGCGCGATCCGCAGTCGGACGCGGTACAGGCAATTGCCCGCGAACAGGAGGAGCGGGTCGAGTTCCACGAGTATCTGCAATGGCAAGCCGATTTGCAGATGCGCCAAGCGACCCGGATTGCCGAGCGCCTCGGCATGAGCGTCGGCATCTACAATGATCTCGCAGTGGGAGCCGACCTCAGCGGCTCCGACACGTGGGACTGGCAGGACGTGATCGCGGTGGATGCCCGCGCAGGCGCGCCGCCCGATCTTTGGAATATGAAGGGCCAGAACTGGGGGTTGCCTCCATTCCACCCACTCGCGCTCCGCGAGCAGGGCTATAGATCGTTCGCGGAATTGCTGCGCGCCAACATGCGGCGCGGCGGCGCGCTCCGCATCGACCACATCATTGGTCTCATGTGGCTCTATTGGATTCCAGCCGGCGCGCCGGCGACCGACGGCGCCTATGTCGCCTATCCGCTCCGCGAACTGCTTGCCGTCATGGCGCTGGAAAGCCGGCGCGCGCGGTGCCTTGTCGTCGGCGAGGATCTCGGGACGGTCCCCGAAGGGCTCAGCGATACGCTGATGCAGGCAGGCATTCTCTCCTACCGTGTGTTCTATTTCGAGCAGGAAGCCGATGGCTCGGTGCGTCGCCCCAACACCTATCCCCGCGAAGCCCTGGTTGCCCTCAGCACCCATGACCTGCCGACGTTCCCAGCCTATTGGCGCTCCGAGGACATCGGACTCAAGGACCGCCTCGATCTGTGGCCCACCCCCGAGTATCGCGCCAACGATGTGGCGCTACGCGAACGTAGTCGCCCTGCGATCGAGCGTCTGCTTGCCGATCAGGAACTCGGCGATCGACCGCGCATCGACGGAATTCCCGTTGCGGGAGTTTATGAAGCGCTCTCCCGCACGCCCTCGCGTCTCCTGATGGTCCAGCTCGAGAACGTTCTCGGGCAGGTCGAGCAGGTGAACGTCCCGGGAACCGTCGAGCAATACCCCAATTGGCGGCGCAAGTTGCCGACCACGATCGAAGACCTGTTCGAGCGCGAGAACTTCCGACTTCTTGCGGAGCGCATCTGCGAGACGCGCTGCGATCGCCCTCGGCCGGCGCCTCGGGCCGCCCGCCCGGCGGCCGGTATCGTTCCGGCCGCCACGTACCGCCTTCAATTCAACAGAGGGTTCACGTTCGACGATGCCGCTCGTATCGCGCCCTATCTCGATGCGCTCGGCGTGAGCCACCTTTATGCTTCTCCCTGGCTCAAGGCGCGCGCCGGCAGCACGCATGGCTACGACATCACAGACCATAATGCGTTCAACCCGGAGCTCGGAGGAGCGGATGCCTACCGCAACCTCGCCTCGATCCTGGCGGACCTCAGGATCGGCCAAATTCTCGACTTCGTGCCCAACCACATGGGTATCGGCAAAAGCGACAACGCCTGGTGGCTCGATGTTCTCGAATGGGGGCGCGCGTCCCCCTATGCCGGCTATTTTGACATCGACTGGAATTCGGGAAACGAGCGGTTCAGAAACAAGGTTCTACTGCCGTTCCTCGGCAACCAGTATGGCCACGAATTGGAAGCGGGCAAGCTGGTGCCTACGTTCGATGCGGCGACCGGCGCTTTCAGCGTCCTCTATTACGAGCACCGCTTCCCGATTTCGCCTCACGATTACGGCGAGAGCATCCGTCGGGCAACGGCAGCCGGCAACGCCGCCGACGATCCGGCCCTGATCGAAGCCATCGAAAAGATCGCCGTCTCATTCGAAGCATTGGGAAACGGCGACGACGCAAGACGCGCGGCTCTCGAATTGAAGAATCGACTCGCCGATATCGCCTTCGATAACCCGCGGGCGGCCGAACTTCTGGCGCGCGGAGCCTCGACATTGAGCGGAACGCCCGGCGCCCCGTCATCCTTCCAAACGCTCCATGATCTCCTCGAGCGCCAGAATTACCGCCTCGCCTACTGGGGGGTCGCATCCGACGAGGTCAACTACAGGAGGTTCTTCAACATCTCCGATCTTGCCGGGATCCGGATAGAGAACTCCCGGCTGTTCGACGCGGCCCATGGATTGGTCCGCCGCCTGATCGCCGACGGCACCCTGAGAGGCCTTCGCATCGATCATATCGACGGTCTTTTCGATCCTGCGGAGTATTGCGCGAGGCTGCGGACGCTCGCCGCCGAAAGCACGGGAAATCCCGACGCGCTTTACATCGTCGTCGAGAAGATTCTCGCCCGTCACGAGCGCCTGCGCGACTGGCCGACCCAGGGCACGACCGGCTACGAGTTTCTTGGCCAGTTGACCGGGATTTTCGTGGACAGCCGGAACGAGCTGGCGATGACCCGAGCCTACGAGCGTTTCGTCGGACGCGAGATCGACTTCGACGAGACACTGCATCAGGCCAAGACATTCGTCATGGAGAACATTCTTGGCGGCGAGCTCAACTCGCTCTCCCGCGACCTCGATCGCCTATCGGAGGGGCACTGGGCCAGCCGCGATTACACGCAGGAAGGGCTTCGCGCCGCCCTGACCGAGGTCGTCGCCTGCTTTCCAGTTTATCGTACCTATGTCGATGCAGACGGCGCCTCCGCCGACGATCGGCGCGACATCGCCTGGGCAGTCGCCAAGGCGCGCAAAAGCTGGCGTGGCTCCGGCAAGGAGATGTTCGACTTCATCGAAAGCGTTCTGACGACCGACATCACCGGGAGCGCCGGTGGCTATGACCGCGAGGACGTGATCCGGTTCGCCCGGCGGGTGCAACAGTTTACCGGCCCGGTCATGGCCAAGGGCCTGGAAGACACCACCTTCTATCGCTATCACCGGCTTGCCTCGCTGTGCGAGGTCGGCAGCGATCCGCGCCAGTTCGGGCAATCGCTGGCCGCCTTCCATCATCAGAACCAGGATCGCGCCGCGCACTGGCCCAACACCATGCTGACGACAGCGACGCACGACACCAAGCACGGCGAGGACGCGCGCGCGCGGATCAACGTGCTCTCGGAATTGCCTGCCGATTGGAGCCGACGCAGTGCGCGCTGGGCGAGCCTCAACCGCCGCCGCAAGCAGGAGGTCGACGGGCAGCCGGCACCGGGCCGAAACGACGAATACCTGCTCTATCAGGGACTGATCGGCGGGTGGCCCCTCGACCTCGATCCGGAAACGAGTCTCGGTGCGGAGATGACGGCATTCGCAGAACGCGTGCAAGCCTACATGCTGAAGGCGATCCGCGAAGCGAAGGTTCGGACGTCATGGAACAACCCGAACGTGGAATATGAAACGGCCCTCGCGCGTTTCATTTCCCAAATCCTCGATCCGTCCTCGGGTCGGCCGTTCCTGCGCGACTTCCTGCCGTTTCAGAGCCATGTCGCGCGGCTCGGGATGCTCAACGGTCTCGTGCAGACGACGCTGAAGCTCACCTGCCCCGGCGTTCCGGATATTTATCAGGGCACCGAGCTGTGGGATTTCAGCTTCGTCGATCCCGACAACCGCCGTCCGGTGGATTTCGACAAGCGGCTCGCGCTGTTCGGCCGATTGGCAGCACAGCCGGGCTACGGCAGCGACCGCAGCAAATCCGTCGCCGCGCTGCGCGATCAATGGCGCGATGGCGCCATCAAACTGTTCTTGATCCGCGAGCTGATGGCGC
>Ga0070714_100000812_pt1 | contig 22075 bp, 20 predicted proteins | sample LARL83metaG_FD_65450 | JGI IMG/M metagenome (GOLD analysis project Ga0070714, IMG submission 65450) | Corn, switchgrass and miscanthus rhizosphere microbial communities from Kellogg Biological Station, Michigan, USA - LAR L8-3 metaG | ecosystem: Host-associated > Plants > Roots > Rhizosphere ... | reverse complement strand
TCGCCCTCGGGATTGAACTAAGGCGGCCCGGTCGGACGGCCGCCGGCGTCAGCAAAAGCACACCTCGGGAGGGTAACCTCCGCGACAATGCCACAGCATGCCCCTCACCAAGCCCTCTCCCCGAAAGGGGGGAGGGCAAGGGGCGAATAAGCCTGTGCCGCAAGCGTCTCTTTCATGCGTTTCTTTCATGGCCTTCGCACTGGAGCAGTCTCCCGTTTCAGCGCACCATCGAAGCGGATCGTCGATCGAGGAGCGTACTTCGGAGACGGATATGGACATCGGCCCGCTTCTTCTCTCGCGGCTTCAGTTCTTCTGGGTGATCGCCTGGCACATCCTGCTGCCGGCGCTCACGGTCGGGCTTGCGTCCTACATCGCTGTCCTGGAGGGGCTGCATTTCGCCACCGGGCGGGCCGTCTACCTCCGGCTTTCCAGTTTCTGGATCAAAATCTTCGCCGTTTCGTTCGGCATGGGAGTGGTGTCGGGCATCGTCATGCCGTTCCAGTTCGGCACCAACTGGAGCCGCTTTTCCGATGCCACCGCCAACGTCCTGTCGCCGCTCCTCGCCTACGAGGGGCTGACGGCGTTCTTTCTCGAGGCGGCCTTCCTCGGCGTGCTCCTGTTCGGGCGAACGCTGGTGCCGCGCTGGGCGCATTTCGTCGCCGCGATCATGGTTGCGGCCGGGACGCTGTTCTCGTCGTTCTGGATTCTCGCCACCAACAGTTGGATGCAGACGCCGGCCGGCTACGAGATCGTCGACGGGCGATTCTTTCCGACCGACTGGATGGCGATCGTCTTCAACCCGTCGTTCCCGTACCGCTTCGCGCACACCGTAACGGCGTTCTACGTCACCACCGGCTTCGTGGTGATCGGTGTCGCCGCTTACGTGATCCGCAAGGGCCGCTTCGTCGAGGAGGGCCGGACGATGCTGTCGATGACGCTGTGGCTCCTGACCGTTCTGGTGCCGTTGCAGATATTCTTCGGCGACGAGCACGGCCTCAATACCCGCGAGTACCAGCCCGCGAAGCTCGCCGCCATCGAGGCGCGCTGGGACACCGCCTCGCGCGTGCCGCTGACGCTGTTCGCCATCCCCGACGAGCGCGCGGAGACCAACCGCTTCGCCGTCGACATCCCGGATCTCGGCAGCCTCATTCTGACCCACGACGTCAACGGCACCGTGCGGGGCCTCAAGGACTGGCCGCGGGATCAGCGTCCGCCGGTCGCGATTCCGTTCTTCGCCTTCCGCATCATGGTCGGGATCGGTCTCCTGATGCTGGCGGCGGTGGCGTGGGGCGGATGGCTGCGGGCGAAGGGGCGCCTGTTCGAGACGCCGCTGTTCCTGCGTGCTTGCGAGTGGATCGCGCCGCTCGGCTTCGTCGCCGTCATCGCCGGCTGGACGACGACCGAGGTGGGGCGTCAGCCATGGACCGTCTACGGCCTGCTGCGCACCGCCGATTCGGTGTCGCCGTCGCTCACCACCGGCGACGTGCTGATCTCGCTGCTCGGCTATGCCGTCGTCTATCTGGCGATGTTTCCGACCGGCATCGCCTTCATGGCGCGCATCGTCCGGGCGGGCCCGGGAGAACCGGGAGCGCGCGCGCCGATCGAGAGCGGCCGGCCGCAACGGCCGGTCGAGGCGCTGCCCCATTCCGAGGCGGAGGCTAAGCCATGACCGGGATGCTCGATTTCGTGCCGCTGTGGACCGGCGTGCTGGGTCTCGGCGTTTTCCTCTACGTGCTGCTCGACGGTTTCGATCTCGGCGTCGGCATTCTCTACGGCTTCGCTCCCGACCGCACCGACCGCATGTTCGTGATGAATTCGATCGCGCCGATCTGGGACGGCAACGAGACCTGGCTGGTACTCGGCGGCCTCGGGCTGCTCGCCGCATTTCCCGTCGCGTTCGCGATCATCATGCCGGCGGTCTATTTCCCGATCCTCATCATGCTGCTGGCGCTGGTCTTCCGCGGCGTCGCGTTCGAGTTCCGCTACCGCGACGCCAAGCACTTGACGCTGTGGGATCATGGCTTCTGTTACGGCTCCGCGATCGCGACCTTCGCCCAGGGCGTGGTGCTGGGCGCATTCATCCAGGGGTTCAAAGTCGAGGGCCGTCAATTCGCCGGCAGTTCGCTCGATTGCTTTACGCCGTTCTCGCTGCTCACCGGCGTCGCCCTCCTGTTCGGCTACAGCCTGCTCGGTGCCGGATGGCTGATCCTCAAGACCGAAGGCGACCTGCAGGAATGGGCGCGCCACCTGGGACGCCGGGCTCTGTTCGGCGTGCTGGCCGCGGTCGCCATCGTCAGCGTATGGACGCCGCTGATGGACGCGGACATTGCCCGGCGCTGGTTCTCATGGCCGAACATCCTGTTCCTGTCGCCGGTCCCGATCGTGACAGCGTTGCTCGCGCTTTGGGAATGGCGCTCGCTCAACAGTCGCTCGGAAGCGACGCCGTTCATCGCCGCGATCGGGTTGTTCACCATGTCCTACATCGGAATCGCCATCAGCCTGTGGCCGATGATCGTGCCGCACGCGTTCACGCTTTGGGAAGCCGCTTCGCCGCCGAGCACCCAGGCATTCCTGCTCGTCGGCACGCTGTTTCTGCTGCCGGTCATCCTGATGTACACCGGCTGGTCGTACTGGGTGTTCCGCGGCAAGGTCCACGCCGATATCGGCTATCACTGACCGGCGCCGAAAAGAAAAGCCGCCGACCCGGATTCGGATCGGCGGCTCGTTCATGTCGCGGCGATATCGCTATTCGTAGATTGCCTTCGCCTTGGCCACGATCGCGGGCGGAACGGAGGTCATCTTGGCGACGATCTTTTCCGCTTCCTCGCCGGTCAACGGATTGACCGGAAGCTGCTGCTTTTTCATCTCGGCCAGGAACGCCTTGTCCTTCATGGTATCGTTGAAGGCCTTCCGCATCATCGCCACGACGTTCGCCGGCACCTGTTTCGACATGACGAAGGGGCGTCCGACCTGATCGGCCGCATCGAGCACGTTCAGGAGCTGCTTCTGCTCGTCCGTCTTGGCGAAGGTCTCGATGTAGACGGCGCTTGCGGGGATTTCCGGCGGGCGGAACTCCGTGAAACGGACGAACGGGTGGGCTTTGTTGTTCTTGATCCAATCCTCGGGAATGCTGCTCCACGAGCCGCAGTCGCCATCGAGCTCGCCGCGTTCGATGGCGAGTCGCTGCTCGGCGCTCCCGGGGAAGCCGAGGATCTGCTTGACGTTGGCGTGAAACACCTCACGCAGCGTCGCGCCATTGATGTAGTTGCCCGATCCCCTCGCGGTCGAGCCGAGGATGAACGGGTTGCTTTTGCCGCGATGCATCAACTCGTCCCAGCTCTTGATCCCGTTGGGGCCGAATCCGTAGCAGACCCGGAAGTCGCCGGTGACGACGCCGATCCAGGCAAACTTGCGGAAATCGAGTTTGACCTTCTCCGGCGTGACGATGGATTGGGTGACGAGGCCGGGATTGAACATGGTCATGACCGTGCCGTCTTTTGCCGCGGTGGCGTCGAGGGAACGGACCGCCGTGAGGCTGCCGGCACCCGGCATGTTCTGGACGATGACGGTGGGGTTGCCCGGTATGTACTTGCCGATGTAGCGGGAGACCGCCCGTGCATTGGCGTCGTAGCCGCCGCCCGGCGTGAAGCCGACGACGATGGTGACGGTTTTTCCCTTGAAGTCGGTCGCCGCATGGACTTGCGGCGCAGCTACGAGAGCCGCCAGAGCAACGGAAGCGAAAAGGATGTGTGATCGGATCATCAATGATCTCCCATTAGTGGAACTTGGCCTCCCGCAAATCTTTTTTTGAGCGGGCGCCAAGGGTCCGCACTTTTTGTTAGGCAGGCATCTTATTTTTTCGCTGTCGGGAAAACAATCCTCCCGAAGTGCCGGACTCATGGCCAAGCGGGGCCCATGCTTCGCCCTACTTTCTATGTGAGAACACGCTCAAACCAGCGATGGGATGCTTGTTGCGCATAGCGATGTTTGCCGCCGTCCGGAACCAAAGCCGACTGGGACGGTTGCCGGAATGGAGAAGCCCGGAGCGGGAACAAGGTCGTCCTTCCCTTCGGTTCGTTTCGCTTTTGAATTCATTCCAAGGGAGAAGATCGATTCGATCGGCGATCCGACCTGCGATCTCCGCTCCGACATCGCCGCCGAAGCGCGCGCCAAGATCGTCTACGAGCGTCTCATCAACGTCACCGACGATGCCGATCTCAAGCGGTCGCTTGGTTTCCTGATGACCCGCGAGATCGCCCATCAGAAGTCGTTCGAGAAGGCGCTGTACGCGATTCAGCCCAACTCCCCGCCGGGCAAACTCCCCGGCCAGAAGGAATTCGAGAACAAGTACTACGACATGTCGCAGGGCGACGGCGCCGAGCGCGGGCCGTGGAACGAGGGTGGCTCGTGGGAGTTCGTCGAGGATCGCGATGAGCAGTGTGCGGTCGATGGTGGCGACGGCGAAGCGAGCATCGGCAAGATGCCGAAGGATGATGGTTGGGGGCGTCTATCCGGCGCTTTCCCGCTCGCGCTCCCATTGCGCCGACCATTTGAGGCCGGTTTCGGCTGCGCTTTGCGTCATCGGCACGTCGAGGCCCTGCGCGGCAGCATATTCGGCCGCGAGCTTCATGTCCTTGTTGAACAGGTTCGATGCCGGACGATGAGTTGCGTGGCGATTCGCGATCGTGAACGTCCGCTCCCACCGCGAGACCAGCGAGCCTTGGTCGACCGAGCGCATCATGTCGAGGAATGCGCGCGGATCGAGGCCTCCGGATTCGGCTACGCGCAGCACCTCGTCCATCAGGACGCGCTCGGCGGCGTTTGCGAGATTCTTGGCGAGCTTCGCAACGTTGCCGGCACCGAGCGGCCCAAAGTGGTGGAGGCTTTTGCCGAGCGCTATCAGATATGGCCGTGCCGTCTCGACATCGTCCGCGGCTCCGCCGACGAGGAACACCGCCTCGCCGTCCTGAACGCGCGCGGGCACCGATGTGACGGGGACGTCGAGGGCGCGCACCTTCTTCGCTCGGGCAGCGGCGCCGACGCGGAGCGTCGTCGCGGGGAGTACCGTGGAATGGAGAAAGAGGAACGTGCCCGGTGCTGCCGTCGCCAGAACGCCGGTTGCGCCGAGCACTGCATCGATCTCCTGCTCGTCGGTGCGGACGAAAACGTGAATGTAAGCGGTGCCGCGTGCGGCGGCAGCCGCCGAATCCATTGCCGTCGCGCCGCCATTTCGGGCGGCGGTGCGTCCGGTATCCGAAACGTCGAACGCCTGCACGCGCTTGCCGGCGAGTTGGAGGCGCGCCAGCAGCGCCTTGCCCATGGCGCCGACGCCGATCAAAGCAACCGTATCCGTCATGTCTTTTGCCCCCCAGAAGCGAAGATGGAGCGCATCTTTTCACGTTCAGGGAGCGGCGCAAGGCGTTCGCGTCGCGGTCCAGCCGGTCTTCCGAATTCACATAAAGAAAGGGGCGCCATCGGGCGCCCCTTTCAATCGCGCGCTATGGCATCGATCTTATGCGGGTTCGTCCTCGGAACTCCCGCCGCTGCCGGCGCCGGGGATCTTCTCGCGATTCGGGCCGAGATTGCCGCCGCTGGCCTGTCCGCCCTTGCGGCCGGCCTCGGCAGCGCGCCCGGGGTTGTTGGCGAAGTTGCCGCCGCTGGCTTGACCGCCCTTGCGGCCGGCTTCGGACGCCCGTTGCGGATTGTTGGCGAAATTGCCGCCGCTGGCCTGTCCGCCTTTGCGGCCGGCCGCCGCCGCCAGTTCGCGGTCCTGGGAGAAACTGCGTTTCTCGTCGGGAACGCTGGCGCCGCCCTTCGACGCGATCTCCCGCTGCTTGTGCTGGTCCATGGCCGCGAAGCCGCGGTTGGACGCCTTCGTTTCCCTTTCCTGAGCCATGGAGAGCCACTCCTTGTTCACGTTCTACGAGACAGGGAGTCAACCGTTCGAGCGGCGGAAGGGTTCCAAATAAAGTGGGAAATCGGAGGAGCTTATGGGCCGGCTTGCATGTGCTTTCCCGGAGGCTGGAATGAAATGTCCCGGCGGGACAAAAAAATGTTACGTCGCGAAAACTCGGGCATGAAAAAGGCCGGCGAGGAACCGCCGGCCTTTTCTGCCGTATCGCAGGTTAGCGCGCTGCCGCGACCGCGGGATGGCTCTTGTAGAGATTGTCGATGTAGCCGGTGTCGTCGATCTCTCGCAGCAGATGGAAGTCCCACAGGGCCAGCGGACGAATACGCTCGGCATCCTTGCTTTGCCGCTTGGCCTCTTCGTAGACGTTGGCGACAGCCGTCAGCATCGGATAGAGCTTCGGCTCCAGGATCGGCGCGAGGTCGTCACAGTTTCGTGGCCATCGCGACATCGAGCACTCCTTCCGATGTGTGCCGTTCCTGAAGGATTTTGATGGTTCGCTCGCGCTGGGTCTTGAAGAAGGCGATGCCGTCCAGCAGGCCCATCAGCACCCGCTTGACCACGTCGGGATGCTTCTGGACGAACGGTAGACTCGACGAGACGGTGGTGAACCACACCATCGGCTGTACCGGAATATCGATCACCTTGAGACCTTGGCGCAGCGCGAACTCGCGCTTGGGCTGGACCACGAAGCAGGCATCGACCTCGCCGGTCTTGACCGCCTCCGTCAGGCCCATGTTCTGGCGCCGCGGATCCTTGGCGAAACCGCCGAAGCGAATCATGTCGAACTCGCCGCGATATTATCCAGCTCGACGTGGGCGTGGAAACATGCGTTAGAGGGCCTGGCGAAAGGTAAGATTGTATCGGCAGGAACCCGTGAGCGGGTGGGTGCCGTCGGGGAGCTTGTCGACGCCGTGGAAGACCAGCCGCGACGGTCCACCCCAGACCACCACGTCGCCGCTTTCGAGCGGGATGCGGCGGGGGCGATCGCTGCGGCGCTCGCCGCCCCACAGGAACATTGCCGGTAGGCCGAGCGAGACGGAGACGATCGGCTGGCGGAAATCCCGCTCGTTCTTGTCCTGGTGGAGGCTCATTTTCGCGCCCGGTTCGTAACGATTGATCAGGCAGGCATCGGGGGTGAAGCCATGGAAGCCTGCGGCCGCGGCGGCATGGGACGCGAGTCCGGACAACACGGATGGAATAGCCGGCCACGGCTTGCCGGTGTCGGGATCGATGGCGTCGTATCGGTAGCCGCGCCGGTCGGTGACCCAGCCGATCCCGCTGTTGGTCATGGCAACCGACATGCGGAAACCGCCCGGTGTCATCATGTGGCGGAACGGCGCGGCGGCCTCGATAGAGCGTACCGCGTCGAGCACGGGCCTGGTTTCATCGCTCGCGAACGCGCGCAGCAAAGTGGCGCCGGGGGCGAGCGGCCTGGGATCGCCGCCGGACGGCTGGGTATTGCCGAGCAAATCGCCGTTTTTGCCGGAGCGCTGCATCACCAAATTCCTTGAAACCCAAGGGTCTCTATATAAGACTTCGATCTGCGCCTTGGAGACGGTCCAATCGGCACGAGCGTTGATACTGCACGACCGTCCCAGCGGGTGTTCAAGAGAACACCGGGCGCCGGCGAATCGTGCCGCGCCGACGGGAGGAGAAGCCCCTGAGGGGCGACTGGTGAAAGGGACGGGCGCGATGGACGCGGTCCATGTCGCGTCCGGAGCTTTTGCCGGCCGTACCGACCACGGTGCGCATCATGCGCGCCGTGCGTCCCACGCAACCAGGGAGCCGAGCGATATGTTTACATACCGTCCGATCAAGACGTTTCTTTCATTCCTAGTCGCTATGACGTGCGCTCTGGCTTTTACGGTCTCGGCGAGCGCCGCCGAATCCGCCAAGGCCTTTTACAAAGGCAAGACCGTCAAGTTCGTTGTCGGCTATGGACCCGGCGGCGGCTACGACACCTATGCCCGCATGCTCGCGCCATACCTGACGAAAGTGCTCGGCGCAACCGTGGTCGTCGAGAACCAGCCCGGTGCCGGCGGCATCAATGCCCTTAACAAGGTCTACGGCGCCGCGCCGGACGGCCTTCAGATCATGATTGTGAACGGTACCGGTGCGGCTTTGAATCAGCTCATCGGCACGGCCTCGGTGCACTTCGATCTGTCGAAGATCGGCCACCTTGGCACGGTCAGCGCATCGCCCTGGGTATGGATCGTCCATCCGGGCTTCACGCCCACCACCCCGACCGCCATCATGAAATCCGGTAAAACCCTCCGTTGGGGCGGGGCCGGCATCGCCGACGCTCTCTCCGACGGCGCGGACATGACCTGCGAGGCGCTCAACCTCAAATGCAAGGTCGTCATCGGTTACAAGGGCAGTCACGATGTCGCGCTTGCGGTCGCACGCGGCGAGATGGACGCCATGTACGTTTCCGATACTTCGGCGAACGATTACGTCCGGAACAAGGAAGCGGTGCCGGTCGCGTCGATGTCGCCGGAGCGCTCGCGTTTCTTTCCCGATCTCAAGACGATCTATGAAGACATCAAAATGACGCCGGAGCAGAAATGGTGGTTCGACTTCCGCTCCAAACTCGATGACATGGGGCGCATTCTGGTGACCACCCCAGGTATTCCCAAGGACCGTTTGGAATACCTCCAGGCCGCCGTCAAGAAAGTGCTGACCGATCCGAAGCTCATTGCCGAAGGGGAGAAAAGCCAGCGCTACATCAAATATATCAATGCGGATAAGACCCGTGCGTCTGCCTTGAGTCTGGTCGCCAGCATCTCGGCGGAACGCAAGAAACAGGTCAAAGAGGTGGTCGAGGTGAAATTCCACTGATTCGTGGCAACCATGCGCAACCGCGTGCGCGCCGGGCGCGCACGCGGTTGCCATCCACGCCGAGACTTTTCTGAAATAGGGGCCATGGACTGGTAACATCGACGCTGGCAAATCAGTCCCGCGTTGACCGGCATTATGATCGACAAGCTCGAATTTCTCATCGCGCTCGCGCAGGAACAGCACTTCGGCCGTGCCGCCGAAGCATGCGGGGTTACGCAGCCGACGCTGTCAGCGGGCATCAAACAGCTAGAGGAGATGCTTGGGGTCCTGCTGGTTCAGCGGGGCTCGCGCTTTCTCGGCTTCACGCCCGAAGGCCAGCGCACCCTCGACTGGGCGCGGCGCATCGTCGGCGACTCGCGCGCGATGCGCCAGGAGATCCGGGCGCTGAAGGAAGGGCTCGTCGGCCATTTGCGCATTGCCGCGGTGCCGACCGCGCTCGCCATGGTGGCGGAGCTGACGACACCGTATCGCGCCCGCCATCCCGAGGTGTCGTTCACGGTTTTCTCGCGGACCTCGATTGAGATTCTAAGCTTGCTCGACAATCTCGAAATCGACGCCGGTATCACCTATCTCGACAATGAGCCGGTTGGACGCGTGCGCAGCGTGCCGCTCTACCAGGAGGAATACCGGCTGGTCACCGCAGCGGACAGTCCGCTCGGCGATCGCGACCAGGTCACATGGGCGGAGGTCGGCCACATTCCGCTTTGCCTCTTGACTCCGGACATGCAGAACCGGCGCATTATCGATCGTTACCTTCGGGCCGCAGGATGCGATCCGGCGCCGACGCTGGAATCGAATTCGGTCATCGTTCTGTTCTCCCATGTGCGCACGGGGCGCTGGGCGACGGTGATGCCGGCGAAATTGGCGGATACATTGGGTCTCACCGAGACCATCCGTGCGATCCCGATCGTCGGCACGGAAATCTATCCGACGGTCGGCCTAGTGGTGCCTTACCGGGACCCGATGACGCCGCTGACCGCAGCACTGGTCGCGCAGGCACGCCAAGCGACCTCCATGGTAATGGCATAACTATCTAGGAAATATACGTTCTTACAACGATAGAAAATTTCTATCGAGGGACGGTAGGATGACCTTGATTGTGCCGTCCGACACTCGCAAAGCTATCGGGAAAACGTGTTCGTAGGGAAGGCAGATGCACAGCGTAATGCCATGGAGCGCCGAATCGGCCCAGGAAATCATTCGGGAAAGCCGGATGATCGAGGGCGCGGCTCTACCTATTCTTCAGGCCCTGCAGCGGGCGTTCGGCTACATCCATGAGGATGCGGTGCCGATGGTCGCCGACGCGCTCAACCTTACGCGTGCCGAGGTGCACGGCGTCGTTACTTTTTATCACGACTTTCGGAGTGAGGCGCCGGGTCGCCATGTGCTTCAGCTCTGCCGCGCCGAGGCGTGCCAGTCGCTCGGCGCTGACGATCTTGCCGGTCATGCGCAAAAAAGGCTTGGTGCGGACTGGGGCGAGACCACGCGCGACGGCGCGGTGACGCTTGAGCCTGTGTTCTGTCTCGGTCTCTGCGCCTGTGCACCGTCAGCCATGCTCGATGGCCGTCCGGTCGGTCGCCTCGATACTGCGCGCCTCGATGCGCTGCTCGACGGAGTGAAACCGTGAACGTGCGCATTTACATTTCCAAGGATTCCGGCGCGCTGGCGGTGGGCGCCGACGAGGTTGCGCAGGCATTGATCGACGCGGCAGTGCGGAAGAAAGTCGCGCTCGACGTCGTGCGCACCGGTTCGCGCGGGCTCTATTGGCTGGAGCCGATGGTGGAAGCAGGAACGCCCCAGGGACGTATCGCCTACGGGCCGGTTACGGTCGAGGACGCCGAGTCTCTCGTCGATGCGCTGTCATCGTCGGGCGGCGCGCACCCGAAGCGTCTCGGGCCACCCGAGGAGATTCCGTTCCTCAAGCGTCAGACGCGGCTCACGTTCGCGCGCTGCGGTATCGTCGATCCGGTGTCGCTTGCCGACTACAAGGCTCACGACGGCTACAAGGGCCTCGCGAAGGCGCTCGCGCTGAAGCCCGAAGCCATCGTCGAGGAAGTCGTGCAGTCGGGCCTGCGTGGCCGCGGCGGTGCGGGATTCCCGACCGGCATCAAGTGGCGCACGGTCCTTCAAGCCCAGGGCGAGCCGAAGTACATCGTCTGCAATGCCGATGAAGGCGATTCGGGCACCTTCGCCGACCGCATGATCATGGAAGGCGATCCGTTCGTCCTCATCGAGGGCATGACGATCGCCGCCCTAGCCACCGGCGCTGCCAAGGGCATCGTCTATATCCGATCGGAATACCCTCACGCCGTCGAGACGATGAATGTCGCGATTGCCGCGGCGCGCGCCGGCGGATACCTCGGCACCGGCATTGCCGGCTCATCGCATGCCTTCGACATGGAGGTGCGCATCGGCGCCGGCGCTTATGTGTGTGGCGAGGAAACGTCGCTTCTCGAAAGCCTCGAGGGCAAGCGCGGCATCGTCCGCGCCAAGCCGCCGCTTCCCGCTCATCACGGCCTGTTCGGCAAACCCACGGTCGTCAACAACGTCATCTCGCTGGCCTCGGTGCCGGTGATCCTGGAGAAGGGCGCTGCGTTCTACCGCGACTTCGGCATGGGCCGCTCCCGCGGCACGATGCCGATCCAGCTCGCCGGCAATATCAGGCATGGCGGCCTGTTCGAAGCGGCATTCGGAATGACGCTGGGCGACCTGGTCGACGACATCGGTGGCGGCACAGCCACCGGCCGGCCGGTGCGTGCGGTCCAGGTCGGTGGTCCGCTCGGCGCCTACTTTCCGCGAGCGCTGTTCGACACACCATTCGACTACGAGGCATTCACGGCCAAGGACGGACTGATCGGCCACGGCGGCATCGTCGTGTTCGACGACACCGTCGACATGGCCAAGCAGGCGCGCTTCGCTTTGGAGTTCTGTGCCATCGAATCGTGCGGCAAGTGCACGCCATGTCGGATCGGTTCGGTCAGGGGCGTCGAGGTCATCGACCGCATCGTCAAGGGCGAGAAGCGCGAAGCGAACCTCGCATTGATCGCCGATCTCTGCAGCACGTTGAAGTTCGGCTCGTTGTGCGCGCTCGGGGGCTTCACGCCCTTCCCGGTGATGAGCGCGCTCACTCACTTTCCCGAAGATTTCGGCGCGAGCCCGACGCTCGTCGCTGCCGAGTAGGAGGCGTCCCATGCCGCTCATCAAGGAAACCGACTACGGGACCCCCGCTTCGAAAGCGACCAAGACCGTCACGCTCACCATCGACGGCTTTCCGGTCACAGTGCCCGAAGGCACTTCGATCATGCGTGCCGCCATGGACGCCGGCATCCAGGTGCCGAAGCTGTGCGCGACCGATTCGCTCAACGCGTTCGGATCTTGCCGCCTTTGCTTGGTGGAGATCGCCGGCCGTCCGGGGACGCCGGCGTCTTGCACCACGCCGGTCGCCCCAGGCATGACGGTGTCGACCCAGACCGCCAAGCTCAAGCAGCTCCGCCGCGGCGTGATGGAGCTCTACATTTCCGACCATCCGCTCGACTGTCTGACCTGCTCGGCCAACGGTGACTGCGAGCTCCAGGACATGGCCGGCGCGGTCGGCCTGCGCGAGGTGCGCTACGGCTACGACGGCGCCAATCACCTCGATGCGCAGAAGGACGAGTCGAATCCGTATTTCACTTTCGATCCGTCGAAGTGCATTGTCTGCTACCGCTGCGTCCGCGCCTGCGAGGAAACCCAGGGCACGTTCGCGTTGACCGTCGATGGTCGCGGTTTCGAGTCGAAGATCGCCGCCGGAATGGACGAGAGCTTTCTCGATTCGGAATGCGTCTCGTGCGGCGCCTGCGTCCAGGCGTGTCCGACCGCAACGCTGAACGAGAAGTCCGTCATCGAGATCGGCGCGCCGGAGCACTCCATCGTGACGACGTGCGGCTACTGCGGTGTCGGTTGCAGCTTCAAGGCCGAAATGCGCGGCGAGGAAGTCGTCCGCATGATTCCCTACAAGGATGGCCACGCAAATCACGGGCACTCGTGCGTGAAGGGGCGCTTCGCGTGGGGCTACGCCACCCACAAGGAGCGCATCCTGAAGCCGATGATGCGCGACAAGATCACGGACCCGTGGCGCGAAGCGACTTGGGACGAAGCCATTGCCCGCATCGCCTCCGAGTTCACGCGCATCCAGGCGCAGCACGGCGTCGGCGCGATCGGCGGCATCACCTCCTCGCGCTGCACCAACGAGGAGACGTTCCTCGTCCAGAAGATGGTCCGCGCGGCTTTTCACAACAACAACATCGACACCTGCGCGCGGGTCTGTCACTCGCCGACCGGCTACGGCCTGAGCACCACGTTCGGCACGTCGGCCGGCACCCAGGATTTCGATTCGATCGAGCATGCCGACGTCGTCATGGTGATCGGCGCCAATCCGACCGACGCCCATCCGGTGTTCGCCTCGCGCATGAAGAAGCGCCTGCGCGAAGGCGCCAAGCTCATCGTCGTCGACCCGCGCCGGATCGACCTCGTGCGCACGCCGCACGTCGAGGCTACCTACCATCTGCCGCTCAAACCCGGCACCAATGTGGCGATGCTGACCGCGCTCGCCCACGTCATCGTCAAGGAAGGACTCGTCGACGAGGCATTCGTGCGCGAGCGCTGCGACACTGAGGCATTCGCCGATTGGGCCGCATTCGTCGCCGAGGAGCGCAACAGCCCCGAGACGGTCGAGAAGGCTTGTGGCGTTCCCGCCGATCTTATTCGCAAGGCGGCGCGGCTCTACGCCACCGGCGGCAACGGCGCGATCTACTACGGCCTCGGTGTCACCGAGCACAGTCAGGGCACCACCGCCGTCATGGCGCTTGCCAACCTCGCGATGGCGACCGGCAACCTCGGCAAGCCTGGCGTCGGCATCAATCCCCTGCGTGGCCAGAACAATGTCCAGGGCTCATGCGACATGGGGTCGTTCCCGCACGAGTTCTCGGGTTATCGGCACGTCGCCACCGATGCCGTGCGTGCGATCTTCGAGAAGGAGTGGGGGGTCGGGCTCGACAAGGAGCCGGGCCTGCGCATCCCGAATATGCTGGACGCGGCGGTCGACGGCTCGTTTCGCGGGATTTTCATTCAGGGCGAGGACATCGCTCAGTCCGATCCCGACACCAGGCACATCGTCGCCGGTCTGTCGGCGATGGAATGCGTCGTGGTCAACGATCTGTTCCTGAACGAGACGGCGAACTATGCCCATGTCTTCCTGCCCGGCTCGACCTTCCTCGAGAAGGACGGTACGTTCATCAACGCCGAGCGGCGGATCAATCGGGTGCGCAGGGTGATGACGCCGCGGAACGGCTATGCCGATTGGGAGATCACCATGATGATCTCCGCGGCGATGGGCTATCCGATGCACTACAAGCATCCGTCCGAGATCATGGACGAGATCGCGCGCACCACGCCGACCTTCGCCGGCGTCTCCTATGCCAAGCTGGAGGAAGCCGGCTCGGTGCAGTGGCCTTGCAACGACAAGGCGCCCGACGGAACGCCGGTCATGCACATCGGCACCTTCGTCCGCGGCAAGGGCAACTTCGTCGTCACCGAGTATGTGCCGACCGACGAAAAGGTCGGGCCGCGCTTTCCGCTGTTGCTCACCACCGGCCGGATCCTCACGCAGTACAACGTCGGTGCGCAGACGCGGCGGACGGAGAACGTGGTGTGGCACGAGGAGGATGTGCTCGAGATTCATCCGCACGACGCCGAGCAGCGCGGCATTCGTAACGGCGATCTGGTCCGTCTCGACAGCCGCGCCGGTGCAACGAGTCTCCATGCTTTCGTTACCGATCGCGTCGCGCCGGGCGTGGTCTATACCACGTTCCATCATCCCGATACTCAGGCCAACGTCGTCACCACCGACTACGCCGACTGGGCGACCAGTTGCCCCGAATACAAGGTGACGGCGGTTCAGGTCTCGCCTGCGAACGGCCCGACCGAATGGCAGGAAAGCTACCGCGAGCACTCCGCAAAGGCGCGGCGCTTCAAGGCGCCGCTGGAGGCGGCTGAGTGACCGCTCCCCCGCCGTCGCCCATAAAAACGGTGACGTGCGCGGCGTGGCGCAACGGCAGCGTCGCGTCCGCAGAGCGCTCCATGCCGGAGGAGACGGCGGTCGCCTTCACCTACAATCGGCATACTCATGCCGTGATGATGGCGACGCCATCGGACCTCGAGGACTTCGCCGTCGGTTTCAGTCTCGCTGAAGGCATCGTCGCGTCGGCCAAGGATATCGAGCAGCTCGAGGTCGTCATCGCCGAGAACGGAATCGAGCTCCGCATGTGGATTGCCGCGGGCCGTAACGTCGCGTTCCAGGAGCGGCGCCGTGCCATTGCCGGGCCGACCGGCTGCGGCCTTTGCGGCATGGAAAGCCTTGCCGAGGCGATGCGGACGCCGCGGCATGTCACCGCCGATCTGCGCCTCTCGGCCGAGACGGTCATGGCGGCGCTCGGCACGATGCCGGCCGCCCAGGCGCTCAACCGCCGGACCCGCGCCGTTCACGCCGCCGGTTACTGGGAATCGGGCCGGGGGCTCGTTGCGTTGCGCGAGGATGTCGGCCGCCACAACGCGCTCGACAAGCTCGCTGGCGCCGTTGCGCGCGCGGGCGTCGCTGCGGCGCGCGGCATTGTCCTCATCACCAGTCGTGTATCGATCGAAATGGTTCAGAAGGCGGCCATCATGGGCGCGCCCGTCCTGGTCGCCGTGTCGGCGCCGACGGCGCTGGCCGTGCGCACGGCAGAGGCCGCCGGGATCACGCTGGTTGCCGTTGCCCGCGACGACGGCTTCGAAATCTTTACGCACAGTCACCGTATCAGCATGAGTGGGGCGGAGCATGTCGCCTGAGAAGTTGAGCTACATGGCGAACCAGATCGGCAAGTTCTTCGCCCATCAGGGCGAAGAGAAGGCCGTCGCCGGCATCGCCAATCACATCGCGCGGTTCTGGGATCCCAGGATGCGCGCCGCGATCTTCGCGCACTTGGACGCGGGAGGAGCCGGACTCGATCCCTTTACGCGTAAGGCCGTGGCGAGCCTGAGAAAGGTGGCAAGTCACACATAACGTGCAACCAACCAACGCCTCACAAAAACAAACAGGGGCGGCAACATAAGGGGCTTCACATGAGCGTACTTTCGTTTTTGGACCGTGAACACACGGTCGCGGGAAAGGGCTTCAGCCGGTGGATGGTTCCGCCGGCGGCGCTCTGCGTCCATCTCTGCATAGGCCAGGCCTATGCCTTCAGCGTCTTCAACCTGCCGATGACCAAGCTGCTTGGCATCAGTCAGTCGGCTCCCGGCGATTGGAAGTTGACCGAGCTCGGCTGGATATTCAGTCTCGCCATCTTCTTCCTGGGTGTCTCCGCGGCGCTGCTCGGCCGCTGGGTCGAGGAGAACGGGCCACGCCGGGCGATGTTCACCGCCGCGCTGTGCTGGGCAGGCGGCTTTATCCTATCGGCGATCGGCGTCTATCTGCACACTCTCTGGCTGATCTATATCGGCTACGGTGTGCTCGGCGGCTTTGGCCTCGGCATCGGCTACATCTCGCCGGTTTCGACCCTGATCAAGTGGTTCCCCGACCGGCCGGGCATGGCGACCGGCATGGCGATCATGGGCTTCGGTGGCGGCGCTTTCATCGCCTCGCCGCTGTCGGTCTGGCTGATGGGCCAGTTCACTACCCCGACCCACATCGGCGTCGCCGAGACCTTCATCGTCCTCGGCGTCGTCTATTTCTGCTTCATGATGGTGGGCGCCACCATCGTGCGGATCCCGGCTCCGGGCTGGTTGCCCGCGGGCTACGTAGCTCCGGCGCAGCCGAAGAAGCTCATCACCACCCAGAACGTCTTCGTCTACGACGCATTGAAGACGCCGCAATTCTGGCTGATCTGGTGGGTGCTCTGCCTGAATGTGACCGCCGGAATCGGCGTGCTCGGCCAGGCATCGGCGATGAGCCAGGAAATGTTCCCGGGCAAGATCACGCCGGTAACGGCGGCGGGCTTCGTCGGTTTGATGAGTCTCTTCAATATGGGCGGCCGCTTCTTCTGGGCGTCCACATCGGACTTCATCGGCCGTAAGAACACCTATTTCGTGTTCTTCGTGCTCGGCACCATTCTTTACACCATCGTGCCGCACGCCGGCGCCATCGGCAGCGTTCCATTGTTCGTAGTGTGCTTCCTCATCATCATCAGCATGTACGGCGGCGGCTTCTCCACCGTGCCGGCGTATCTGCGCGACATGTTCGGCACTGGTTATGTCGGCGCCATTCATGGCTTGTTGCTGACCGCATGGTCGATGGCGGGTATTTTCGGCCCTGTCCTGGTGAACTACATCCGCCAGTACAACATCACGCACGGTGTCGCCAAAGCGCAGGCGTACAACAGCACCATGTACGTGATGGCGGTGCTGTTGGTGATCGGCTTCTTCTGCAACTTGGCCGTCAAGGCGGTCAACGCGCGGCACCACATGAAACAGGATATGACCCGATCAGCCACCGCGATGGCAGAGTAAAGGAGAACAACATGAATACGCAGGCACAAGGCGGAACCACGACTCTCCAACTCATCCTCGCATGGGGATTGGTCGGCATTCCGCTGGCATGGGGTGTCATCAGGACTTTGACAATCGCCCTCAAACTGTTCCAGTAGCGGACGAGCATTCGAAGAAGAGAGCCGGCCGGGGAAACCCCGGCCGGCTTTTTCGTATTCCATGGCGATCTTGGGCTCGAACGGAAGCGGTCTTGCTCCTTGCCCCGTGCTGGTGGTTTAGTGTCAACGTCAACGCCGTTCGCAGAGCGCCGTAACCGTCGGAATCATAAAACCAAGAGACATATTCGATGTTCGTCAGTTCGGTTTGGATTGCGATCGGCGGAGCCATCGGCAGTCTGTTGCGATTCTGGTTGTCGGAGGCCGCGGCACTGGCGTTCGGGACTGAGTTTCCATGGGGCACGGTGATCGCAAACATCACCGGCTGCTTCGTCATCGGCTTCGTCGCGACGCTGACCGGGCCCGAGGGCCGAGTCTTCGCCGGAACCGTAACGCGCCAGTTTCTCATCATCGGGATTTGCGGCGGCTACACGACCTTCTCGTCATTCAGTCTGCAGACGCTGACGATGCTTCAGAACGGCGATGGGACGAGGGCAGCACTCAATGTCGCCGCGTCCGTCATTCTTTGCCTCGTGGCGGTATGGGCTGGCCATGTGCTTGCGGCGGTTCTCAATCAGATGAAGGGGGCTTGAGCCATGGAACTGCCGCGGGATGCCGTCCTTCTGCGGATCTTCATTGGTGAGCAGGACCGTTGCGAGGGACGAGCACTCTACGATGCCATCGTCATGAAAGCGCGCGAGCAGCATATGGCGGGGGCGACGGTGCTGCGCGGCGCCATGGGGTATGGCCATGCGACCCGCCTGCATCGGGCGAATTTCCTCGATATTTCCGAGGATCTGCCGGTCGTCATCGAAATCGTCGAGACGGAGGAAAAGGTTCGGGCCTTTCTGCCGATTCTCGACGCGATGATGGGCAGCGGCCTGGTGACGCTGGAGAAGGTGGGAGTCATCCAGTACGGAAAGTCGAAAAATTCGGCCGCGGAACCTTCGAGTTAGCGTTCCTTGCCGGTGACATGTTGGCCGGAGACTCAGAACTAGAAAGTTCGTCCGATGTCCTCACCATCCATATCGGGCTGGCGTGCTGTCCCACGCGGCGTCTGGGCGCTCGGATTCGTGTCCATGTTCATGGACGTCTCGTCCGAGATGATTCACGCGATTCTGCCGGCTTTTCTCGTGACGACGCTCGGGGCGAGCATGACGCTGGTAGGCTTGATCGAGGGGCTCTCGGAGAGCGCCACCGCGGTTACCAAGGTCTTCTCGGGAGCCATCAGCGACTGGCTCGGCAAGCGCAAGCTGCTCGCGGTGATCGGCTATGCGCTCGGCGCGCTCAGCAAGCCGATATTCGCCGTCGCGGTGACGCCGTTCGAGGTGCTCGGCGCCCGCTTGGCGGATCGTGTCGGTAAAGGCATACGCGGCGCGCCCCGCGATGCGCTGGTCGCCGACATAACGCCGCCGGAAATACGCGGCGCGGCTTACGGATTGCGCCAATCCCTCGATACGGTCGGGGCGTTTGGCGGCCCCATGCTTGCGATCATGTTGCTTTCGTGGGTCACGCACGATCCTAGGACGGTATTCTGGCTCGCCGTCATTCCCGGCGCCATTGCCGTCCTGCTGCTTGTTCTTGGTGTCGAAGATTCGCGGAAGGGGCCAGCGGAACCCCTCGCTCCCGCCATAAGAGTGCTGGCACGTTGGCGGACGCTGACGGCGGGTTACTGGGCTGTGGTCGCCGTCGGCGTCGTGTTCACCCTCGCTCGGTTCAGCGAGGCGTTCCTTGTCCTGCGCGGTCAGGAGGCCGGCTTGCCGCTTGCCTTCCTGCCGGCCGTTCTCATCGTCATGAACATGGTCTATGCGGTGACGGCTCTGCCGGCGGGGAGTCTCTCGGATCGCATGGATCGCCGCATCGTCCTCGCGGCGAGCCTGATCGCCTTGATCTTCGCCGATCTCGTCCTGGCATTCTGGGGCAGCATCGCGGGTGTGCTGACGGGCGTGGCGCTGTGGGGGCTCCACATGGGATTGTCGCAGGGACTGCTCGCGGCATTGATTGCCGATACGTCGCCCAGGGCGCTGCGCGGCACGGCGTTCGGCGTGTTCAACCTGCTGTCCGGTGCGGCCATGTTGATCGCCAGCCTGATCGCCGGATTCCTGTGGGAAGCGTTCGGCGCGAGCAGCACGTTCCTGGCTGGAGCCGGATTTTCCGCAGTTACGCTGGCCGGTTTGGTCGCCCTTGGGCTCGCGCGCCGCCGGGCGCGACAGTCTTAAAAAGAAGGAGCAATCAATGTTCTTTATTTATTCCAATGGCTGCAAGGAGGAAAGTCAATCTCAGAGAGCGCACGCTCGTCGCCCGTCACGGGATGCGTGAGCGCATTGCTCAGCTCCGCTTTGCACTCAGGGCGCGTAACTCCTGTGCCACATCATTCGGAAAAAAGTCGGCGTCCATTTGGTATTGCGCATTGCCGCATTGCGACGATGGCCCCTTGAATGGGCGGGCATTTTGATCGGAAGCATTCGTCGAACGAGATGCCCGGAGTTTCAGCGGTCACAGGTCGTCTAGTTTTTGCCACCACATGAAGAACAGCGTCTCTGATTTATTTTTACGAAATGACATTTAGTCGATTCGTCGCATCGAATTTTTCTCCGCTGAATGCAGATGGGTTCGCGAGTGCCGATGAACCCCCGTCCGCATCGGCATTCAACTCAGGTGCAGGCATGGTTTCCGACGTCGCGTCGTTTACCCTCGGTTTTGCCGTCGGGGGTTTTTTGTTGCCGGTGGCTTTCGATCCCGTCGCCAGCGGTTCGGGATCGGGACAAGAGGATACCGCGCTGGGCGCGGACATCGCGCGCAGCGCCTACGGAGTCGATGGCTCGGGCGTCAAGATCGGTATTCTGTCGAACAGTTTCAACGCCAACGGCGGAATGGCGTCTGATATCGCAAACGGTTATCTGCCCGCCGATACCACCATTCTGAAGGACATGACGGGCAGCACCGCGACCGACGAAGGGCGGGCGCTTGCTCAAGTCGCTCATGACGTGGCGCCGGGATCCCCCATCGCCTTTTACACGGCGAACGTCAGCGAGGCCGACTGCGCGGCTGGGATCCTCAGCCTGTTCAATGCCGGCTGCAAGGTGATCGTCGACGACATCACCTATTTCGATGAGCCTTTCTTCCAAAGCGATGCGATCGCGCAAGCCATCGATACGGTGGTCTCGCAAGGGGCGGTCTTCTTCACCTCGGCCGGCAACGATGCGAACAACTCCTATCAAAGTGCGTTCCGTCCGGTGACGGTGGCGACGCCCGATGGGCAGGTTCTCGCTAATGCACAGGATTTCGATCCCGGTCCCGGCATCTCCGGAGTCCAGAACATCACGATCGGAGCCAACACCTCGGTCACTTTCGTGCTGCAATGGGATCAGCCCTATGGCGCGGCAGCCACCGATATGGAGATGCGCTTCTATGCCGGCGGCACGCTGCTCGGAAGCGTGGATCGGAATCATTCCGGATCGACCGCCGATCCTATTGTCGGCGCGACGATCACCACCGGTTCCGTACCGCTGACTCTGCAGGTCGCGATCGACGACGCATCGGGGCCGCTCCCCGGCCTCGTCAAATACGTCGCGTATGCCAATGGAGCGCCGGTAACCATCGATACCTTCTCGTCGCCGGGCGGGACGGTGGTCGGGCACCACATGGATGCGAACGCTCTGACCATAGGGGCCGCCGCCTATACCCAAACCTCGGCTTTCGGCGTCGATCCGCCGCAGCTCGAATGGTTCTCGTCGTCGGGCGACGCTCAGCTCCTGTTCGACGTAAGCGGTAATCGACTGTCTTCGCCGCAGTCTCTGGACAAGATCGATCTCGTCGCCCCGGACGGCGTCTCGACGAGCGTCGCCGGGCTGACGCCGTTCTTCGGAACGTCCGCGGCGGTTCCGGGCGCTGCCGGCGTCGCGGCATTGATGCTGCAGGCCAATGGATTGCTGAATGCCCAGGACGTCGGAAACCTGATGAAGGATTCCGCGACCGATATGGGCGCCGTCGGATATGACTTCGCGAGCGGTTACGGCCTGATTCAGGCGAACGAGGCCGTCGGCTTCGCCGCAACGCAGACGATCACGGGAACGTCGGGAAACGATACGCTCTTCGGCACGCACCTCGACGATACGATCGTCGGCGGTGCCGGCAACGATACCCTGATCGGCGGCGCAGGGCGCGACACCTTCATCGAACGGGTCGGGCAAGGCTCGGATGTGATCCAGGATTTCGCGGCGGGCATCGGCGGCGACATCGTCAAGTTCGTCGACTACGGGATTGATTTTTCCTACGTGCAGTCCCACTTCGGCGATCTCGTGCGCAACGCCGGCACTCTGCTGCCATTGCCGAACGGCGAAACGCTGACCTTCCTCGGCGTGCCCGAAGGCGCATTCACCGCCGATAATTTCCTGTTCGACAACGGCGGCGTGAATCCTTCGTCGCCGGGCGGCTCGGGGCCCGACACGCTGGTTCTGCACCTGTCGGAGGACGCCTGGAGCGGCGATGCGCAATTCACGCTCGATGTCGATGGCGCTCGGATCGCTGGGCCGACGAGCGTGACGGTTTCCCACAGCTCGGGCAACGCCCAGGATTTCACCTATCACGGCAGCTTCGGCGCCGGTCCGCACACGGTGGCGGTGCACTTCATCAACGATGCCTGGGGCGGCACGGCGGCGACCGACCGTAA
>Ga0070714_100000811_pt1 | contig 22075 bp, 23 predicted proteins | sample LARL83metaG_FD_65450 | JGI IMG/M metagenome (GOLD analysis project Ga0070714, IMG submission 65450) | Corn, switchgrass and miscanthus rhizosphere microbial communities from Kellogg Biological Station, Michigan, USA - LAR L8-3 metaG | ecosystem: Host-associated > Plants > Roots > Rhizosphere ... | reverse complement strand
GACGACAAGGAGTTCGTCCGCGTCGATTGGAAGCACGGCGTCGTCTTCGCGCCGCCCGACGGCATGTTCCACCAGCACTTCAACACCAACCCGACGCCGGCGCGCTATCTCGCCATCGCCTGGGGCAGCCAGCGCTATCCGTTCGTGCAGTCGAAGCGCAAGCACTTCGACACCGGTGTCGACACGTCGCTCAAGGGCGGCGGCAACCAGATCGAGTACGAGGATCAGGACCCCCGCGTCCACGAGATCTATCTCAAGGAGCTGAAGAAGAACGGCGTCGCGTCCGGCATGGGCCAATTCATCGACGAGTCGCGGTTCAAGGTTTCGGCGACGTAACGCGCGCCGCGGTCCGCGTCACTCCGGCGGGAACGGCAGCCGGTCGCGGAACTTGGCGATAACCAGTGCGCTGTAGCGGATTCGCGGCCCGTCCGCGGGACGCTGGGCAAGGCAAGGGTGACACGGTGGAAAAACGGTTGGCGATGGCGCCGTCCGGCGACGACGAGGCGGCTCCGGCGCCCAGCATCGGCGACCTGTTCAATGCCTTTCTCGGCATCGGCCTGATGGGCTTCGGCGGCGTCCTGGCGATCGCCCGGCAGATGCTGGTCGAGACCCGCCGCTGGCTCACCCCGGCCGAGTTCGCCGATTTGCTCGCGCTCTGCCAGTTCCTGCCGGGCGGCAACATCATGAACCTGTCCGTCGCCGTCGGCCTCCGCTTCCGCGGCTGGCGCGGCGCGCTGGCGGCGATCGTCGGGCTGGTGGCGGCGCCGTGCGCGATCGTCGTCGGGCTCGCCATCCTCTACGACCGCTTCTTCCAGAACCCGATCGTCGCCAAGGTTTTCGCGGGCCTCGGCGCCGCCGCCGCCGGGCTGCTCATCGCCGTCTCGATCAAGCTCGCGGCGCCGCTCAGGACCCGGCCGTCGGCGGCGGTGATGGCGCTGATCTGCTTCGCCGCCGTCGCGGTGTTCCGTTTCCCGCTGCTGCCGACCATGCTGGTGCTGGCGCCGGCCAGCGTTCTCGTCGCCCGGCGGTTCGAAGCATGAGCCTCTCGGTCCTCGTCACGCTGGCCGTCATCTTCGCCGAGCTGTCGCTGCTCGCGTTCGGCGGCGCCAACGCCGTCGTCTCGGAGATGCAGCGGCGCGTCGTCGACATACAGCACTGGATGTCGGCGACGGATTTCATCGCCCTCTATGCGCTGGCGCAGACCGCGCCGGGCCCGAATCTGATGATCGCGACGCTGATCGGCTGGCGCGTGGCGTCCCTGCCGGGCGCGATCGTGGCGCAGGTCGCCCTGATCCTGCCGTCGTCGCTGCTGACGGCGGCGACCGTCGCGATCTGGGGCCGTTTCCGCGACGCGCCCTGGCGGCGGTTCGTCCAGGCCGGGATCGGCCCCGTCACCGTCGGCCTGATCGCCGCCGGCGCGGCGCTCATCGCCAGGACGGCCGCGACCGACTGGATTCTGGCGGCGATCGCCGCGGTCGTGACGGTGCTGCATCTCAGGACGCGTCTTCATCCGCTGTGGCTGTTCGCCATCGGCGCGCTGTACGGCCTTGTCGGGCTGGTCTGAGGATCGGCCGATGATCGGGCAACCGCTGCGCCGGTTCGAGGACGGGCGGCTCTTGACCGGGCGCGGCGCCTTCACCGACGATATCTCCTTTCCCGGCCAGGCCGTGGCCGTCTTCGTCCGCTCGCCGCACGCCCACGCGGATATCGTCTCCGTCGATGCGGTTGCGGCTCGCGCGCGGCCGGGGGTGTTGGGGGTGTGGGACGGCCGCGATCTCATGTCCGCCGCCGCCGGTTCGATTCCCAGCGGCATCTCGCGGAGCCGGATGGCCGAGTATCCGAACCGGGACGGCTCGCCGATGGCCGAGCCGCCGACGTTCGTTCTGGCGCACGAGCGGGTTCGTCATGTCGGCGAGGCGGTCGCCGTCGTCGTCGCGGAAAACGCGGCACTTGCCGAAGCCGCGGCGGAAGCGATCGTCGTCGACTACCGGCCGCGTCCCTCCGTAACCGCAACGGCCGCTGCCATGGACACCGGCGCACCCCGCCTGTGGGACGACGTTCCCGGCAACCTCTGCTTCGATTACGCCGCCGGCGATCCGGATGCGACCGGCAGGGCGCTGGCCGCCGCCGAACTCGTCGTCACGCTGGAGATCGTCAACAACCGCATCGTCGCGAGTTTTCTGGAGCCGCGCGCGGCGGTCGGGCGGCACGACGCAGCCACCGGCCAATTCCTGCTGCACGTCGGCTGCCAAAGCATTCACGGCCTGCGCGACAACCTTGCCCGCGCATTGCGTGTCGCCGCCGCACGCGTGCGGGTGGTGTCGCGGGACGTCGGCGGGGCGTTCGGAGCCCGCAGCGTCCTCTACCCGGAATACGTGGCGGTGCTCTGGCTTGCCCGCGCCCTGGGCCGGCCGGTGAAATGGACGGCGCGGCGGAGCGAGGAATTCTTCGCGACGACCCAGGGCCGCGACAGCATCCTCCGCGGCGAGCTCGGCCTCGACCGCGATCGGCGATTCGTCGGCCTGCGCGTCGACGGCATCGCCAATCTCGGCGCGCGGCATGCCGGCAACGGGCCGTTCTCGATCATCCGCAACCTCGAGCGGATGCTGCCGGGCGTCTACGACATCCCCGTGGTGTCGTTCAACCTCAAGGGCGTCTTCACCAACACGGTGCCGGTCAGCTCCTATCGCGGCGTCGGCCGCATGGAGGCGAACTACCTGATCGAGCGCCTGATCGATCGGGCGGCGCGGCGGACGGGAACCGATCGCGTCGCGTTGCGGCATCGCAACCTGATCCCGGCCGCCGCCATGCCTCATCGCACGAGCGCCGGCTCCGTGTACGACAGCGGCGACTACGCGAAGAACATGGAGATCGCCATGGCGGCCGCGAATTGGCGCGATTTTCCCGCGCGGCGGACGGACTCGGAACGCCGCGGCCGTCTGCGCGGTATCGCCATCGTCAATTACATCGAAGGGGCTGGCGGGGTCCCCGGCGAACATGCCGCAGTCGCCATCGCGGGCAGCGGTGCCGTCACGATAAGCGCCGGCTGCGTGGCCTCGGGGCAGGGCCACGAAACCGCCCTCAGGCAGATCGCCGCGGCGGAGCTCGGTGTGCCCGCGCATCGCATCGCGGTGACGGTTTCGGATACGGAGCTCGTCCGTGCCGGCGTCGGCACCAACGCGTCGCGCTCGATGGTGCGGGCGGGCCCGGCGCTGGTCGACGCCGCGCGCGCCGCGATCGCCGACGGACGGGCGACGGCGGCGCGGCTCCTGCAGGCGGCGCCGGACGCCGTCTCGTTCGCCGACGGCCGCTACCGGGTCGACGGCAGCGGGCGCTCGGTCGATGCGATCGAGGTGGCGCGCGCCAGAGCCGGGGAGCCGGGATCGCGCGGCGGCTTGACGGGGGAGAGCCGCAACGACAGCGACGCGCTCACCTATCCCAACGGATGCCACATCTGCGAGGTCGAGATCGATCCCGAAACCGGATCGGTTGCCGTGCTCGCGTTCGTGGCGGTCGACGACGTCGGCCGCGCCGTCAATCCGATGATCGTCCGCGGCCAGTCCCAGGGCGGCATCGTCCAGGGGCTCGGTCAGGCGCTCCTCGAGCACGGCGTCTACGATCCCGCCTCGGGCCAGCTCCTGACCGGCTCGTTCCTCGACTACGCGATGCCGCGCGCGGCGCATCTTCCGTCCATCAGGCCGATCCCGAACGACGTGCCGAGCCCGGCCAATCCGCTCGGGGTCAAGGGGGCCGGGGAGGGCGGCGCGACCGGCGCGCCGGCGGCGGTCATCAACGCCGTGCTGGACGCGTTGGCGCCGCTCGGCATCGAGACGATCGACATGCCGGCGACGCCGGGCCGCATCTGGTCGACAATCCAGGCCGCGCGGCCGACCTCTTTGTGATAAGAGGGCTCCTCGGTAAACTGGATATCGGATAACGGTGACATGAGCACAATCGATGCCCTCAAGACGGCGCTGATCGCCGCCGGCCGGATTCTCGTCGACGAGGATCAGGGCGATCTCATCTTCGGCCACGTCACCGCGCGCCTGCCGGACGATCCCGGTCTTTTCCTGATGAAGCCGCACACCATCGGCCTCGAGGAGATGACGCCCGAGGGCATCATCACCTGCAACATCGAAGGCGAGAAGGTCGCGGGCACCATGCCGCGCCACTTCGAGGTGTTCATCCACTCGGAGATCATGCGCGTGCGCCCCGACGTCAACGCCGTCGTCCACACCCATGCGCCGTATTCCGTGGCCTTCTCGGCCCTCGGCAAGCCGATCCAGGCGATCGGCCATGAAGGCTCTCTCTTCTGCGAGACGTTGCCGGTGTTCTCCGAGACGTCTGATCTCATCGTCGATCAGGTGCGCGGCAAGGCCGTGGCGCGGGCGCTCGGCGACAGCAACTATCTGATGTTGCGCAACCACGGCATCGTCACCTGCGGCCGCACCATCGAGGAGGCGACGGTGCTGGCGCTTCATTTCGAGAAGGCGTGCCGGATCCAGCTCCTGGTCGAATCCTGCGGCGGCGCCAGGCTCGTCAGCACCCCCGAGGATGCCAAAGCGAAGCGCGGGCGGATTCTGCCGCAGTCGCCGCAGGTGTTTAAGTATTTGACGCGGCGGTGCATGCACCGTCACGATTGAGCAAACGACGAACAGGGTCAGCATCAGGGAGCGTTCTCATGGCCAGTCTCAACACCATCCGCACCGACGTGGTCGGCAGCCTTCTCCGTCCCGACTACCTGAAGGACGCCCGCCAGAAGCTCGACGACGGCAAGCTCGCCGCCGACGCCTTCCAGAGACTCGAGGACAAGGCGGTGGGCGAGGCGATCGCGCTCCAGGAATCCGTCGGCCTCGACGTCCTGACCGACGGCGAGATGCGCCGCCTCAATTTCCAGGAGAGCTTCGGCGCCGCGGTCGAGGGCTTCGACGCGGGCGCCTCCAAGCTCCACACCTACGAGCGCCGGGTCGAGGGCGCGGCCCCCGGCCAGCGCTGGGAAATCCCCGACCTCGGCGCTCACGGCACCGCCGTCTCCCACCGCCGCCCGGTGGTGAGCCGCATCAAGCTGGTCCGCAACATCCCGCTCGAGGAGTACAAGGCCGCCGCCAAGATCGCCCGGACGCCGGTCAAGGTGACGCTGATCGGTCCCGACCGCATCTCCCAGCGCTTCGCCTACGAGCAGTCGGCGTCGATCTACCGGGGTATGGACGACTTCGTCGCCGACGTCGTCGGCATCGAGCGCGCCATCGTCAAGGGGCTGGCGGACGCCGGCTGCAAGTACGTGCAGATCGACGCGCCGGGTTTCACCGCCTATGTCGACGAGCCGTCGATGAAGCAGATGCGCGACCGCGGCGAGGATCCGATGGCGAACTTCGCCCGCTCGCTCAAGGCCGAGGCCGACGTCGTCTCGGGCTTTCCCGGCGTCACCTTCGGCATTCACCTCTGCCGCGGCAACCAGCGCAGCATGTGGCACCGCGAGGGCACCTACGACGCCATCGCCGAACGGCTGTTCAACGAGTTGCCGCACGACCGCTTCCTCCTCGAATACGACACGCCGCGGGCGGGAACCTTCGCGCCGCTCCGTTTCGTGCCGAAGGGCAAGACGATCGTGCTCGGCCTCATCACCACCAAGCAGCCCGCGCTCGAGCGCGTCGATGAGCTCAGGAAGCGCATCGACGAGGCCTCGAAATACATTCCGGTCGATCAGTTGGCGATCAGCCCGCAGTGCGGGTTCGCCTCCGACGTCGTCGGCAACCTGATCGACGCCGACGACCAGAAGCGCAAGCTCGAAACCATGGTCGAGACGGCGCGGCAGGTCTGGCACTGAGAAGGCGCTCATGATTGCGGGCGCGAACTGCGCGAAAAACCACACGGGGGCGAACATGCGGATGGGAATTCTGGCTGTGGGCATCGCTGGCGCAGTGGCCGCCGCGGCGATGCCGGCCACGGCACAGGACGCCGGCAAATTCTTCGCCGGCAAGCAGATCGAGCTCGTCATCGGCACGACGCCGGGCGGCGGCTACGACACCTACGCGCGGCTGATCGCCCGCCACATGGGCGACTACATACCCGGCAAGCCCGCGCTGGTGCCGAAGAACATGCCGGGTGCGGGCAGCAACAAGGCGACCGGCTACATCTACGCGGTGGCACCTAAGGACGGCACCTCGATCGGCGCGGTGTTCCCCGGCGCCATCGTCGAGCCGCTCTTGGGCGACAAGACCAAGGTGCAGCACGATTCGACCAAGTTGATCTACCTCGGCAGCGCCAACAACGAGGTGTTCATCTGCATGGGGCGCACCGACGCGCCGGTGCAGAAATTCGAGGACGCCTTCTCGAAGGAGATGATCCTCGGCGCCAGCGCCGCCGGCGGCTCGACGCGCGACTTTCCGGCGCTCCTCGACAACGTGCTCGGCACCAAGTTCACCGTCGTCAGCGGCTATCCCGGCAGCAAGGAGATCGTGCTGGCGGTGGAGCGCGGCGAGGTGCAGGGCGCCTGCGGCTACGGCTGGTCGAGCCTGATCGCGCAGAACGCCAGCCTGCTCTCCAGCGGCAAGGTCCGGGTGCTCGCCCAGGAGACGATGAAAAGCCATCCCACGCTCGACAAGATGGGCGTGCCGCTCACCGTCAGCTTCGCCAAGACGCCCGAGCAGCGCCAGCTCCTCGAGCTGGTCTACGGCCAGCTCGTGTTCGGCCGCCCCTACGTGCTGCCGCCGGGCGTCCCGGCGGAGCGGGTGACGGCGCTGAGGCACGCCTTCGATGCCACGCTCAAGGACGCCAAGCTCCTGGCCGAGGCGAAAAAGTCGCAGCTCGACGTCCAGGGCGTGAGCGGCGAGGAGGTCCAGGCGCTGGTCGCGAAGATGTTCGCGACGCCGCCCGCGATCGTCGAGCGCGCCAAGCAGGCGCTGATCTACAGGGGCAAGTAGACGACCGCCGCCGCCGGCGCTGGAACCTTTCAAAGGGATTTCCGTTCAACACCCTGGCAGCGCGAGCGTCGTTCGATGAGCAAACGGCGCGGTGCCGCGGCGTGGGCGGTGGCGGACCGGGGTCGTGGAGCGCAAACGGGAATCCGGGACATTCAAGGCGTATGACGCTCCGGCGGGCGGCTGGGGATCGGTCGGCTCGCTGGCCCGCAGCCTGACCCGCGAGCGCGTGCCGTTCGTCGGCACCCGCGCGTTGATGCATCAGAACAAGCCGGACGGCTTTGCCTGCGTGAGCTGCGCCTGGGCGAAGCCCGCGCATCCGCGGCCGTTCGAGTTCTGCGAGAACGGCGCCAAGGCGACCACCTGGGAAATCACCAGCCGCCGCGTCGGGCCCGAATTCTTCGCGTCGCACACCCTATCCGAGCTCGAACGCTGGCCGGACCACGATCTGGAGGAACTCGGCCGTCTCACCCGTCCGATGCGGTGGGATCCGGCATCCGACCGGTACGTCCCCGTGACCTGGCAGGAAGCCTTCGATGAGATCGGCCGCGAGCTTCGCGCCGTCGATCCGCACGCGCTCGTGTTCTACACGTCGGGGCGGGCGTCGCTCGAAGCGTCCTACATGTATCAGTTGTTCGGGCGCATGCTGGGGACCAGCAATTTCCCCGACAGCTCGAACATGTGCCACGAGAGCACGTCCGTCGCCCTGCCGGAGAGCATCGGCGTTCCCGTCGGAACGGTGACGCTCGAGGATTTCGAGACGACCGACGGTATCTTCTTCTTCGGCCAGAACGTCGGCACGAGCAGCCCGCGGATGCTGCACGAGCTGCAGGCCGCGAGCCTGCGCGGCGTGCCGATCGTCACGTTCAATCCGTTGCGTGAGCGCGGTCTCGAGCGCTTCGCCAACCCGCAGTCGCCGACCGAGATGCTGAGCGGATCGTCGACCCGGATCACGTCGCAATACCATCAGGTCAAGGCCGGCGGCGACAATGCCGCCGTCATGGGCATGTGCAAGGCGCTTCTGCTCCTCGACGACGAGGCCAAAGCGTCGGGCAAGCCGCGCGTTCTCGACACCGTCTTCATCGCCGAGCACACCCATGGCTTCGAGGCGTTCGCCGACGCGGTCCGCGCCTGCCCGTGGGACGCGATCGAGCGTCGCTCGGGTCTGACGCGCAACGCATTGGAAGCCGCGGCCGCCGTCTATGCGCGCTCCCGTGCCGTCCTCGGAATCTACGGCATGGGGCTGACCCAGCACCGCACCGGCGTCGAGAACGTGCAGATGGTGGTCAACCTTCTGCTGCTGCGGGGAAACATCGGCAGGCCGGGCGCGGGCATCTGCCCCGTTCGCGGCCACTCCAACGTCCAGGGCCAGCGGACGGTCGGCATTTCGGAAAAGCCCGAGCTGGTGCCGCTCGACACGCTTGCGGAGCTTTATGGATTCGAGCCGCCCCGCTGGAAGGGCCTCGCCACGGTGGACGTCTGCGAGGGCGTCATCAAGGGCGAGGTGCGGGCGTTCGTGGGCCTCGGCGGAAATTTCGTGCGCGCCGTTCCGGAAACCGCGGCGGTCGAGGCGGCCTGGCGGCGGCTCCGGCTCACCGTCCAGATCGCGACCAAGCTCAACCGGAGCCACCTGATTCACGGCGAGGTGTCCTTCGTCCTGCCGTGCCTTGGGCGGATCGAGATCGATCGCCAGGCGACCGGCCCGCAGGCCGTCTCGGTGGAGGATAGCACGGCCTGCGTCCACGGCTCACGCGGGGTCGCCGACCCGGCCGGTCCCGACCTCCTGTCGGAGGCGAGAATCGTCGCCGGACTGGCGAAGGCGACGCTCGCGCCCAATCCGCGCGTCGACTGGGATGCATGGACGGCCGATTACAGCCGCGTCCGCGACGCCATAGAACGGACCTATCCCGAACAGTTCAAGGACTTCAACAAGCGGATGTGGCAGCCCGGCGGATTCCATCGCCCGATCGCCGCCCGCGAGCGCATTTGGAAAACGAGCACGGGCAAGGCGAACTTCATCGTTCCGAGAAGTCTGTCGGAGGACATCGACCGGCCTCCGGAGCGTCGCGACATCCTTCAACTCATCACGCTTCGCAGCAACGGCCAGTTCAACACGACGATCTACAGCAACGATGACCGGTTTCGCGGCATCGAGGGCACGCGGAAGACGCTCTTCATGCATCGTAACGACATCGACCGCCTCGGGCTGCGCGACGGCGAAGCGGTCGAGGTGGTTTGCGAAGCGGGCGACGACGTGCGCCGTGCCGTCCAGGGCCTGATCATCACCCCCTACAACATCCCGGAGGGCTGCTGCGCCGGCTATTACCCGGAATGCAATCCGCTCATCCCGCTGTGGCACCATGCCGAGCGCAGCAAGGTGCCCGCCGCCAAATCGATACCCGTCAGCATCAGGCCGGCGGCGCCGCTGGCGTGACGGGCGCGGCGGTCAGCCCGCGAGCGCCTTGGCGCCGCGGGAGAAATCCTTCATCCGGCTCGTCAGGTAATCGATGAAGAGCCGCACCCGCGCCGGCTGGTAGCGGTCCTTCTGATAGACGACGTAGAGCGTGCGCTCATCGATCGCATAGTCGTCGAGGACGCGGACCAGCGAGCCGTCGTCGAGATTCTCGGCGATCAGGTAATCCCGCAGGATCGCGATGCCAAGCCCGTTGAGGGCGCCGTGGCGCACGACCAGGCTGCTGTTGGCGCGCAGCGTTCCCGCGACCCTGACCGCGATCCGGCCCCGTGGGCCTTGGAAGGTCCAGTTGGAATGGGCCGCGCCGCTCGGGTCGAGGCAACTGTGCCGGGCGAGCTCGCCCGGCGTGCGCGGCGTGCCGGCGCGCGCCAGATAGTCGGGCGAGGCCACCAGCACCCGCGGCAGCCCGACGATCGGCCGGGCGATCAGCGCCGAATCGCGCGCGGGAAGGGTGCGAATCGCCATGTCGAAGCCGCCGGCAACGATGTCCATGCCGTTGGGCGCGGTGTCGCGGTCGCGCAGCGTGATGTGGACGGAAATGCCGGGATGGATGCGGCAGAACGCGGCGACGATCGGCCCCAGCACGGTCTCCGAGAAGGTCTTCGACGAGAGAATCTTCAGCTCGCCGCGCGGCACCGCGCGCTTGGCCTGCATGCGCTCATCGAGGGCGTGCAGGTCGGCCAGCAGCGACACGCAGTTGTCGTAATAGTCGGTACCCGTCGGCGTCGGGCTCAGGCGGTGGGTATCGCGGTTGAGAAGCTTGACGTTGAGCGCCGCCTCGAGATCCTGGATGCGCTTCGAGACCATGGCGCGGGTGACGCCGAGCTCCTTGGCGGCGCGCGTGTAGCTGCCGCGCTTGACGACGGCGGCGTAGGTTTCCATCAGCTTGAGGCGGTCCATCGCGGGTCGTCCGGTGTCCGGCAGGTTTGTCAAATTTTAATTGACAGCGTTGCAACCGGAAAGGCCGTTGTTGGCCGGCGGCGAGCGGCGCAGAGTTCGGGTCGTCGGCGTCCCGCTCCCGGGATGCCGGGAGACGATGAGGGACTGCGGTGAACGCGCGCACGCCGGACGAATTCCAGGAAACCATTCTCGATACGCTCCAGGAGCTGCGCTGGGACACGCCGACCTATCTCGAGGAATACAACCGCAAGCACATGACCCGCGAGGGCGCCCGCGTCTATGCGATCGAGCATTGCGTGTTCGCCGCCAACTTCCCGCGCTGGCTCGCCAACATCACCGGCAACTGCCCGCACCTCGACGTCCGCCAGTACCTGATCGAGAACACCTTCGTCGAGGAGGTGAAGGATCCGACCATCACCACCGGCCACTACGAGAGCCTGGTCGACTTCGCGGTCGCCCTCGGCGCCGACCGCGCGTTCGTCTACAGCCACCGCGGCGCGCCGATCACGCAGATGCGGATCGTCTACTGCGAGTGGGTGAGCCGGCAGAAGCCGTGGCTCGAAGCCTTCGCCGCCATCGCCGGCAACGAGGTCGCCCGCGGCAAGGCGATGATCAAGCGCGTCGGCGACCGCGCCCGCACCTCGCGCGACAATTGGAAAGCGCTCAAGCTCGACGACAAGGCGCTGGCGCACTGGGACGCCGCCGACGCCGCCGATTCGTCCGAGGACGGCCATGGCGACGCGCCGCTCGAAATCCTGCGCAAGTACGCGACCACCCGCGAGCAGCAGGACGCCTGCCTCCAGGCCATGCGCGACCGCCAGATGGTGAACCGCATCTGGTCCGATCAGGTCGGCGTCTGGTGCTTCGAGGCTTCGGGTCTCAAGCCGCCGTCGCTCGACGGTCGCCACAAGATGCCGGCCATGTCCGGCAAGGCGCCGGTTAATGCATAGAATGTGATTCGCTGTCACAGCATCGTTATCGTCGTCATTCCCGCGCCTCCGGCCGAACGGCCGACTCTAATTAGAAAGAGTGCCGCCCTCCGGGCGGCGGGCGGGAATCCAGCGCTTTTCAAAGAAGAACTGGACCCCCCCCCCGCCTTCGTGGGGGTGACGAGAAAAGACAGAGAAACGCAGCGAGATTACGAGGTTTCACGCGTTTTCAGTCGGATGCCATATGATCGAAAGAGCCATCGCCTTCTGACGGCCGGGGAGAATCGAAGTGACTGACGCGAGGCGCGCTGCGGTGGTGACCGGCGGCGCCAGCGGCATTGGCCTGGACATCGTCCGTCATCTCGCGGGGGAGGACTGGAACGTGGTGGCGGCCGACCGCAGCAAAGAGGCCTGCGTGCGCGCGCAGGAAAGCCTTGCCGGGTTGGCCGACCGTGTCCGCACGGTGGTCGCCGACATCGGCACGCCCGAGGGGGCGCGTCTCGCGGTCGAAACCGCCGTCGAGGCGTTCGGTCGGATCGACCTTCTCTGCAACAACGCGGCGGTCCACCCGCTGGAGACGATCGAGGAGCATGCGCTCGAGACGTGGCGCGAGGCGTTCCGGGTCAACGTCGACGGCGCCATGCTGTGCAGCCAGGCGGCTCTCAAGCATATGAAAGCCCGGAAAGCCGGCGCCATCGTCAACATCGGCTCAATCAGCGGCCATGCGCCCTATGCCGGCGGCGGCGCCTATGCCGCATCGAAAGCCGCGGTCGCCATGCTGACCCGGGTGCTGGCGCTCGAGGCCGGGCCCCATGGCGTCACCGTCAACTGCATCGCTCCGGGCACCATCCGTCACCGGCGCATCGGCGCGGCGGCGGTCGATGGCGATGCGTCGCACATCCCGATCGGTCGCGCCGGCACGCCGGCCGACGTCGCCCAACTGGTGTCCTATCTCGCGTCGGACGCGGCCGGCTACATGAGCGGCGCTGTCATCACCCTCGACGGCGGCGCCACCGCCGGCCGATCCCGCGTGAGCAAAAGACGGTGACCGAGCCCGCCGTCCGTCCGATGAGGAGAAGCCCGTGAGCACCCTGCGACCGATGCCCCCCGAAGCGGCCCTTGCGATCGCCAACATGCTCGACGGCTGCGCGCGCCTCAAGGCGGGGCAGAACGTGCTGATCCTCGCCGCCACCGACGGCCTCCATGGCGGTCGCAACCTCGTCGACCAGCAGGCGATCGCCTGGATCCAGGCGGGCGTGCAGGCGCGCGGCGCGCACCCGGCGGTGCTGTGGGTCGACATGCCGGTGCGCCGCAACGTCATCTGGCCGGACATCCCGACGGCGGAGACGGTGTGGAAGATCCCGCCGATCGTCAAGGCGGCGCTCAGGGGCGCCGACGTTCTCATCAATCATATCGCCGATCTCTCGTCCGAGGAGGAGCTCAAGGAGTGGCCGCAGCTCCTCAAGGAATACAAGGTGCCGATGGTCCGCAACATGGCGACCACGGCGGCGCTCCTGTGCAGCGCCTGGGCGCGCACGCCGCACGCCCTCATCAACGAGATCCGCTACCGCACCGGCGAGCTGGTGAAGCCGGGCGAGCGCTGGTCGCTGACCCACCCCAACGGCACCCGTCTCGAAGGCAGCGTCGGCGCGCCGGGGCGCGGCGGCGAGGGCTACTCCTATTGGCGCGACACCGGCTACTACTGGCCGTTCCCGGAGGGCATCTATCCGGCGGTCAACCCGGTGGGCGCGCAAGGCGTCTTCGTCTTCGACCGGATGATGCCGGTGTGGGCGCGCCACATCGGCATTCCGATCACGTTCGAGACCCCGGTGCGCATCACCGTCGAGGACAACCAGATGGTGAAATTCGAAGGCGGCCGCGAGGCGGAGACGATCCGCGCGTTCCTGACCGAGCTCGCCAAGACGGTCGGCAAGGAGAATGCCTTCGAGATCCGCGGTCCCCACGGCGGCATTCATCCGGCGGCGCTGGTTTCGGCCGCGCAGTGTCCGGACGAGGACTACCGCGCGTTCATCGAATCGTTCCACACGGCGAGCGTCCACATGCATCTCGGCCAGGGCGGCAAGAGCAAGGACTTTCCCTACAACCTCCATACGGCGGCCGAAGTGCGGGGTGCCACGCTCACCATCGGCAACGCCACGCTGCACGACAACGGTCGGTTGGGCGTGCTCGACGATCCGCGCGTCCAGGCGGTGGCGGCGCGCACCCGGGATCAGCCCGGCTTCGACGGCGAGCGCTGGCTTTACGGCTGACGCCGGGCGGGAGCCGAAGCCGCGGACGACACGCACACACAGAGGGGACGACACGATGTTGAGAATCGGGACGAAAAAGCGGGCGCTGGCCGTATTCACGGGAGCGATGCTGGGTGCCGCGTGCCTTTCGCCGGCGGCGCCGGCGGCGAATTTCTACGACGGCAAGACGATCACCCTGATCGTCGCCTTCGCTCCCGGCGGAACCGCCGATGCGGACGGACGGATGATCGGCCAGTACCTCGCCCGGCAGATTCCCGGCAATCCGCGCATCGTCGTCCAGAACATGCCGGGCGCCGGCGGCATCAAGGCGATCAACATGGCCTACCAGATCGCCAAGCCCGATGGGCTGTCGATCTATCAGCTCGCCAGCGCCCATTTCCTCCAGCAGCTCGCGGGCTCCGACGCGGTCAAGTTCGACCTCAGCAAGATGCCGATGCTGGGGGCGTGGCTCCACAGCACGTACATCCTTTCGGTGCGCGCGGCCGCGTTCAAGAGCATCGACGATATCCGCACCGCCAAGGCGCCGCCGCAGATCGGCACCCAGGGGCTGGGGACGGGCACCTACATCTATACGGTCGCCTGGCAGCAGGCGCTCGGGATCAAGTTCAAGCTGGTCACCGGCTACGAGGGCAACGAGCAGACTCTCGCGGTCGAGCGCGGCGAGATCGACGGCCGCACCGACACGGCCTCGGCGATCCTTCAGCGTTCGCCCGAATGGATGAAGCTTGCGCCGCCGCTCGTCCAGAACGGCCCCGAACGCGATCCGCTGCTGCCCAACGTCCCGACCGTCAACGACATCAATCCGAATCCGGGTATTTTCTGGGACACCATCAACAATGCGCTGTCGATGGACCGGCCCTATGTCCTGCCGCCGGGGACGCCGGACGAGCGCGTGGCCGAGCTTCGCCAGGCATGGGACAACATGCTGAAAGACAAGGATTTTGCCGCCGCCGCCGCGAAACGGCGGTGGACCATCGTGCCGACGTCTTATGATAAGGTGGAAGCCTTCTATCGGAAGGCGGCCCACGAGACGCCGCCGGACGTCATCAAGGAGCTCAAGGAGCTTTTCCCGTAAACGCGGGAGGAACGGAGGACACCATGAACATTCACGCCGCAACGGAAGCCCGCCGCGAAGAGGCGGCCAAGGTCGATGCGACCCATCCGGCGAGCTACCAGGGCGAGTCGCCGATCCGGGTGAACAAGCTCGGCCACTTCGTCTACGAGGTCAGCGACGTCGAGCGCACCGTCAAATTCTGGACCGAGGTGATGGGGTTCAAGGAAACCGACCGCAACGAGCACGGCATGGTGTTCTTCCGCTGCGGCAAGGACCACCACGCCATCGGCCTCAAGCCGGCGCCGAAGAAGCAGCCGAAGCGCGACCTCAAGGCCGGCCTGCAGATGGAGCACCTCGCCATGGAGGTCGACAACGTCGACGTCCTCGTCAGGGCCAAGGAGTATTTCAAGAAGAACAACATCCCGATCGTGTTCGAGGGACGCAAGGGCGCCGGCTGCAACGTCAGCATCAACTTCCTCGATCCCGACGGCTTCGAGTTCGAGATCTACTGCGAGATGGATCAGATCGGCGAGGACGGCCGCCTGCGTCCGCCGTCGCTGTTCAAGCGCCGCAATCCGCTCGAGGACGCGATCAAGGATCCGGTCGACAAGACGTGGTAAGCCGCCGCCCCGGCGTTTACCGTCGGTAAACAATCAATTCGCGCCCGCCGCGTTTATCGCCGGCGGGCGCGCGCTTTAGTATCGCCTCCCTCATCGCGGCTCGGCCGCGGCGCCACCGCCGACATTGCGGCTGTTCAGGGAGCCTCTCATGACCGTCATCGACGTCGATTCGCATCTGCGCGACGAGTATCTCCTCGACGAGATCTACAAGCTCGACGGCGAGTTCGCCGACAAGACGCCGAAGAAGGTGAAGACGGGCAAGTACCCGATCGACAACAAGTTCGAGTACTCGTTCTTCCCGTGGTCCGAGCGGGAGGAGATGTCCTACAACCACGACTGGGTCTATCACCCCGACCACAACTACATGGACGGCGAGATGGCTGCCCGCCAGGTCGGCGGCTACGACATGAACGTCCGCCTCCAGCACAACGCGCGGGCGGGCGTCGACAAGCAGTTCATCTTCCCGACCAACATCACCCATCCCGCCCAGGCGCCGGGCAAGCTCGGCGCGGCGCTGGCGCGCGCCTACAACAACTGGGTCGCCAAGCTGGTGAAGGGCAACGAGGACGTGCTGTTCCCGATCGGCATCATGCCGGCGGGCTGCCCCGAGGCGATGGCGGCCGAGGCCGAGTATTGCGTCAAGACGCTCGGCTTCAAGGCGCTGCACATGGCCTGCTTCACCCGCGAGCACACCATGGACGCGCCGGTGTTCGAGAATTTCTACGCGACGGTCGAGAAGCTCGGCGTGCCGATCTTCTCGCATCCCAATTCGCGCGGGCCCTCGCAGAGCCGGTTCAAGACCTTCACGCAGATCCACGCGCTCGGCCGGCCGTTCAACTCGTGCATGGTGCTGATGGCGATAGTGCTGGGTGGCGTGTTCGACCGCTACCCGAACCTGAAGGTCGTCTTCTTCGAGTGCTCGGCGGAGTGGCCGATGTACTGGATGCACCGCATGGACGACGACCACAAGTTCACCGACGGCGAAATCTTCCAGAAGCACGGCATGGGCCAGATTGAGCACCTGCCGTCCTACTACATGAAGAAGAACTGCTTCTACACCTGCGAGTCGGACGAGAAGTATCTCGGCCGCGCCATCGAGGAGATGGGACTGTCGCAGATCATGTTCGCGTCCGACTACCCGCACTTCGATTCGGAGTATCCGAACACCGTGCCCGACATCAAGGCGCGCACCGACATCACCGGCCTGCAGAAGGAAGCGCTCCTCGGCAAGAACGCCGCGGCCCTGCTCGGCTGGTAATCCGTTCGTCTGGGAAGACGGGGTGACGGGCGAAAGCCCGTCACCCTTTTTTTATCGTGCGGCGGGCGCGCTTGAGGCGTCCGCCCGCCGCTCGGCCGGCGTGGCGTCGATCGTCAGCAGGCCGCCGTTGCGGATGACCGAGAGCGCGACGGTGCGGTCGAGCGCCTGATCGGTGAGGCGGCTGAGCAGCTCGTCGACGCCGGTGACGGCGTGGCCGTCGAGCCGGACCAGGACGTCGCCGGCGCGGATTCCGGCGCGGTCGGCGGGGCCTCCGGCGGTGACGTCGGACACAAGAACGCCTCCGTCCTGATTGAGCTCGAGCCTGCGCACCAGCCGCCGCGGCACCGCGACCTTCTGTCCGGCGAGGCCGAGGTGCGCGCGCCGCACCCGACCGTGGCGGATGAGCTGGGAGAGAACGATCGCCGCGGTGTTGCTGGCGACCGCGAAGCAGATGCCCTGGGCGCCCATGATGACCGCCGTGTTGATGCCGATCACCTCGCCCGCGGAACTCACCAGCGGGCCGCCGGAGTTGCCGGGGTTGAGCGCCGCGTCGGTCTGGATGACGTCGTCGATCAGCCGCCCCGACTGGGCGCGCAGCGAGCGGCCGACGGCGCTGATCACGCCGGCGGTCACGGTGCATTCGAAGCCGAGCGGGTTGCCGATGGCGATCGCGAGCTGCCCGGGCCGGAGCCGCGCCGAGTTGCCGAGCGCCGCCGCCGGCAGCTTGACCGCCTCGTCGACGCGCACCAGCGCGAGGTCGGTGTCGGGATCGTCGCCGAGCACGCGGCCGACCATCGTCCGGCCGTCGACCGTCGTCACGGCCAGCGGCTGCGCGGCGCGGCCGCCGCCGTGAACGACATGGCTGTTGGTGAGGACGAGGCCGTCGGGGGCGACGACCACGCCGGAGCCCGAGCCGCGCGGCCGCCCGTCGGCGCCCTTGAGCTGGAGATGCACGACCGCCGGGCCGACCGCGTCGACCGCGCCGACCACCGCCTGGGAGTAGGCGTCGAACAGCGGCGCGTCGCCGGCGTCGGTCGTCGTCGTGTCGCTTATGTCGGTCGGGGGACTGTCGTAACTGTCGTACATGGGGCACCTCGGGAGGCTTATATGGTTCCCGTCGCGGACGGTTGCCAGAGCGTCTCGCGGTTACCCGCGGGAAACGCGACGCGGGTCGGTTTAGCCGCCGCGAGCGGCGCCCAAGCATGACGGTCATGCGCGAAAGCGGGCGCGAGGCCCTTGGCTGGGAGCGGATTAGGGGCAGAATACGCGTCCCTTGCGTGCACCCGCCTGTGGAGAAACGGTCGCCCGTCCGTGGAGAAAAGAGTGCGATGGCCGCGCTGCCGAAGACAATCGCCCGCCGCGTTCCCTACGCCTGGATCGTCGCCGCGCTCACCTTCCTGAGCCTGCTGGTCGCCGCCGGCGTGCGCGCGACACCGAGCGTGCTGATCGTCCCGCTTCAAGACTCGTTCGGCTGGTCGCGCGCGACGATCTCCGTCGCGATCTCGATCAACCTCGTGCTCTACGGCCTGATGGGTCCGTTCGCGGCGGCGGCGATGCAGCGGTTCGGCATCCGCCGGACGCTGCTCACGGCGCTCGGCGTGCTGGCGAGCGCCGCCGCGCTGACGACGCTCGTCTCCGAGCCGTGGCACCTGATGCTGAGCTGGGGCGTGCTGGTCGGACTGGGCTCCGGCACCGTGGCTCTGGTGCTCGCCGCCACCATCGTCAACCGCTGGTTCGTCGCGCGGCGCGGCCTCGTCATGGGCGCGCTCACCGCCAGCACGGCCACCGGACAACTGGTGTTCCTACCGCTGCTCGCCTCGATCGCCACGGCCGACGGCTGGCGAGCGGTCGCCTGGACCGTCGCCATCGTTGTCGCCTCGGTGATTCCGCTGGTCGCGATCTTCCTGCCCGAGCGGCCGGCGGACCTCGGTCTTCTGCCCTACGGCGCCACCGACGCGGTCGCCAGCGATGCCGTCACGGGCAATCCGATCGCCCGCGCGTTCGCGGCACTGGCGATGGCCTCGCGCTCGCGCGACTTCTGGCTGCTGTTCGGAAGCTTCTTCGTCTGCGGCCTCAGCACCAACGGGCTGATCGGCACGCATCTGATCTCGGCCTGCATCGACCACGGTATCCCGGAGGTCCGCGCCGCGGGGCTGCTGGCCATGATGGGCCTGTTCGATCTCGTCGGCACGACCGGCTCGGGCTGGCTCTCCGACCGCTACGACAGCCGCGTGCTGCTGTTCTGCTACTATTTCTTCCGCGGGCTGTCGCTGTTGTTCCTGCCGTACACGGATTTCACCTTCTACGGCCTCTCCGCCTTCGCGGTGTTCTACGGCCTCGACTGGATCGCGACCGTGCCGCCGACCGTGCGCCTCGCCACCGATGCCTTCGGCAGGAAGGACGCGCCGATCGTCTTCGGCTGGATCACCGCCGGCCATCAGATGGGCGCCGGCCTCGCCGCATCGGGCGCGGGTTTCCTGCGCACCGATTTCGGCAGCTATACGGAGGCGTTCCTGATCGCCGGCCTCGCCTGCGCGATCACCGCGATCATGGTGCTGATGATCGGACGCGGCAAGGCGGGCCCGGTGCGCGCGTCCGCCACGGCGGGCTGAGCGGAGCGCACATAAAATGAAGGCCGCGCGCGGGGCGGCCTTCATCAGTCGGCATCGGCGTTGCGTGGAGCCGTTCAGCGGTTGCCGCGGCTTTCGCCGCCTTTGCGGCCCGCTTCCGACGCCCGCTCGGGATCGTGGGCGAAGTTGCCGCCGCTGGCCTGGCCGCCTTTGCGGCCGGCCTCCGAAGCCCGTTGCGGGTTCTTGGCGAAATTGCCGCCGCTGGCTTGGCCGCCTTTGCGCCCGGCTGCGGCCGCAAGCTCGCGGTCCTGAGAAAAGCTGCGCTTTTCATCCGGCACGCTCGCGCCGCCCTTGGCGGCAATCTCCCGCTGCTTCGCCTGGTCCATTGAGGCGAACCCTCGATTGGATGTCCTGGTTTCGCGTTCTTCCATCATCTGCGCGCCTCCTTCCTTTCAGCGCGAAGGATTAACAGCGCGGCGAGGCGGAGGTTCCCTCGCGCAGGAATCGGTGCGAAAACATGAGGACGCGGGAAACTTTTTGCCGCGGGCGGTGTTCCTCGATCGCAAGCTTGACCATGCGAGGACCCGCCATGACCGCCACCCGCGCCGCCCCGGCCGCGCCGATCGACCTGTCCACCTGGCATATGGCCGGCGCGGGCGGGTTCAAGCCCTACGGCGACGTCATCGAGAGTTACGGCGGACCCGGCATCCTGTGGTACGAGCCGGCAACTTTCGGCGATTTTCTCCTCCGGGTCGCCTGGCGTGTCCACGCTGCGGAGGACAATTCCGGCGTGTTCGTGCGCATTCCCGCCCTCAACGACAGCGTTCAGCGGGCGATCGACGAGGGTTACGAGGTGCAAATCGACGAGCGAGGCCTCGATCCCGACACCGGCCGCCTCGGCAGCGCGCTTCACGCCACCGGCGCCGTCTACGGGCTGGCTCCGGCGCGGGCCTCTGCGTCGCGCCCGATCGGCGACTGGAACGAGTTCGAGATCACGGCGCAAGGGCCGGTCCTTGCGGTGCGGCTCAACGGCGTGCCGATCGCCCGGCTCGGCCACGGCGATCGGCGGAGCCACGGCCATATCGGCTTGCAGAGCCACCATGACGGATCGCGGGTGCAATTCCGCGGGCTGGCGATCCGGCCCCTCTGAGCCGTCGGCGGCGCGTGCGGTCAGGCCTGGGCGAGGAGCTTGTCCGGGCGGATCGGCAGGTCGCGCACGCGGATTCCCGTCGCGTGATAGACGGCGTTGGCCACCGCCGCGGCCGCTCCGACCATCGGCAGCTCGCCGATGCCCTTGACCCCGAGGCTGTTCACGTGGGGGTCATCCTCGTCGACCAGCAGAATGTCGATGTCGGGGACATCGGCGTTCACCGGCACCAGATACTCGGCGATGTTGGCGTCGGCGATCCGGCTGGTGCGCGCGTCGACTTCGGTCTCCTCGGTGAGCGCCATGCCGAAGCCCTAGACGATGCCGCCGACCCTACATAGCGCGAAACCCGCACCTTTCCGGTGACGGGGTCGAACCGGACCCCGGCGAAATGCGCGCCGAACGAATACATGCTGTTGATTCTTCTCGTCGCCCGGATCGATCAGGCCTTCGCGCATATACCCGATCAGTTCGGGAATGTAGGCGCGATGATTGCAGTTGCCCATCTTGAGGGTCAGGTTCTTGTTCATGGTCTTGCCGATCGGAAAGACCCGCTCGGTCTCGGGATAGACGCCGATGATGCCGACGGTCCCCGCCTTGGCGACCGCATCGATGGCCCATTCGAGCGCCTGCGTCGGTTCCGCGGGCGCTATGGCCCCTTACCGCGCGCCCGGTCCGGTGCCATTGGCCGCAGTGTCGTCCTCGTCGCCTTCTTCCTCTTCCTCGTCCTCGTCGTCCTCCTCGTCCTCGAAGTCTTCGTCCTCGTCCTCATCCGTCCCTTCATCGACGTCCTCGTCGGGCGTTCCGGAGACGGTCGGGCTGGTCATCGACGGCGGGTCGCTCGCCGGGAAGCTGTCCTCGACCGCCGAGTCGAGAGTGTCGTCGTCCCTTTTCTTTTGGGAACGCTTGGCGGCGGATTTGGTGGCGGCCATGGAAACCTCCTAACGCTCGATGGGGCGGGTTCAAACGCGACCCGTTGCCAGCAGGATGATGAGAATGATGAGAAGAACGAACGTGATTCCGCTCGGGCCATAGCCCCAGCCCCGGCTGTACGGCCACGACGGAAGAGCGCCGAGAAGAATCAGGATCAGGATGATCAGAAGAACGGTGCTGAGCATGGTGGGATCCCCTTTCCGGTTGGTTGTCTTTTTCTGCGGTTGTCCTGAAACAGCACGGACCGATCAACGCATTCCCCTAAACGCCGCCCCCGTTGGCCGGGTTCCCGTCGCGTTCGGATGCTGGGCCGCGAAATCCGCTCCGGCCCCGTGCGCGACGGGAACCGACGCGGCCCTGGCGCGTTCTACGCGGCTCTCCCGGTGCGGCGGGCGGCCTCGCGCGGCGCCGGCTTGGCTTCGATTTTTCTTGCGGCATAAGGCACTCCCTTTCAGGGAACGTTGCGGCAAAGTGCGTGTTTCAGGCTGATCGGCTTTTTTCGAAGCATGGAGGACGTCATGCAGATCCGCGAAATCATGTCTCAGCCCGTGGAGCTCGTCGCTCCCGACGATTCGATCATGGAGGCGGCCAAGGCGATGGCCGACTGCGACTGCGGTGCGCTTCCGGTCGGCGAGAACGACCGGCTGGTGGGCATGATCACCGACCGCGACATCGTCACGCGGGCGGTGGCCCGCGGCGTCGCTCCTGAGGAGTGCTACGTCCGCGAGGTCATGACGCCGGACATCCGCTACTGCTACGAAGACGAGAGCGTGGAGGACGCCGCGCGAAACATGAAGACGCTCCAGGTGAAGCGGCTGCCCGTGCTCAACCGGCAGAAGCGCCTGGTCGGCATCGTTTCGCTCGGGGATCTGGCAATGAGCGGCGATGGCGCCGGCCTGGCTCGGGACGCGTTGCTCGGCATCAGCCAGCCGGGATCGCACGACGGAGCAGCGCATCCGTAGCGAGGGGCGGTCGTCAGGCGTTGAGAGAGCCCTGCCACG